>ERZ1032130.164-NODE-164-length-20185-cov-5.651664_pt1 | contig 20185 bp, 18 predicted proteins | sample MGYA00517879_ERZ1032130 | MGnify/ENA primary metagenome ERZ1032130 (study PRJEB33719, sample SAMN04262597) | wastewater metagenome | biome: rural village; feature: animal feces; material: feces | host: Bos taurus | place: El Salvador | collected 2012-01-31 ...
AGCAAAAATTAAGCGGGCTTATTTTTGCATTTGCACTCGCCTTGCACTAACTTTGGATAAGTTAGGCTTCGGCTCGGTAAAGCAAAAATTAAGCGGGCTTATTTTTGCATTTGCACTCGCCTTGCACTAACTTTGCAAAAAATTAAGAACACTGCAAGCTAACTTTGCAAAAAAAATTGTAGATATGAGGCAAAAAAGCAATCACACTAATAATCGCCGCGGCTCTCGCCCCGACAATATTCGCACTTGGAAAATCGACGCTCCGGGCACTCTTCTTGAGGTGGCATCGCGCATCCTCAGCGACCACACCCCCACAAAGGTGAAATCGATGATGCGCCATCACCAGTTTGCGGTCAATGGCACACCTATGTCGCAATTCGACTTCATGGTGCAGCCCGGCGATGAGTTTTCGGTGAATTTCGACCAGTCGTTCCGCGTGTTCAAGCACCCCCGCATTCAGCTCGTGTATGAAGACAACGATATCCTTGTCATCAACAAGGGCTATGGCGTGTTATCGATGGGTACCGATACCGTCAAGACCGGCACTGCATATAGCGTGATGCGCGAATATGTGAAATACCACAATCCCCGTGCACAGGTATTCATTGTGCACCGCCTCGACCGCGACACATCGGGGCTGATGATGCTCGCAAAGAGCCAGGAAGCCAAGGACGCCATGCAGCACAACTGGAACAACATGGTGCTCAGCCGCAAGTATGTGGCTGTGGTTGAAGGTATGGTGGAGCAGGAGCAGGGTGTGGTGCGCAGCTATCTTGCCGAGACATCGCAGTTTGAGGTCTATTCCACCCAAGATGCCTCGAAGGGGCAGCTTGCCGTGACCCGATGGCGACGCATTGCCGCCGGTGGAGGCTATTCGCTCATGGAGCTGGAGCTTGACACCGGTCGTAAGAACCAGATTCGCGTGCACATGAAAGACCTCGGACACCCCATTGTGGGCGACCGCAAATATGGCGCACAGAGCAGCCCGATTCACCGCCTTGCCCTCCATGCACAGACGCTTCGCTTCGTACATCCAATCACTCGCCGCGACATGAATTTCACCACACCCATACCGTCGCGCTTCCGCTCGCTGCTGAGCCGTCGCGAAGCCGATTTCTACGATGAAGAAGAGGACTAATTGCTGTCTCGGCCGCACGCCTAAGCAATTATCATCTGCTCAGGAACGAAAATATCAAGGGCGCACCCCGAATCCATTATCCGGGTGCGCCCTTGCTGTGTATTTTGTTAAAAACGGTGTTATTCCTTGTTGAACATAGCTTCTGAAGCCACAATCAGCTCAATTCCCATCTCTTCGAGTCGCTGAGCTACCGATTGAGGCACGTGTGCATCGGTGATTATCAGGTCCACGTCTTCCATATCGGCAATCTTGCTGAAGCCGCGGCGGCCAAACTTGGTGGAGTCGGCAAGCACAATGGTTTTCTGCGCCGTGCGCATCATCACCTGGTTGAGGTTAGCCTCGCGCATATCGGTTGTGGTGATGCCAAAATCGAGGTCAATGCCATCAACGCCCAAGTAGAGCTTGCTGCAATAGAAATTAGAGAGAATCTGCTCGGCATAGTTTCCCACCACCGAGAGGCTGCTGTGACGAAGCATACCGCCAAGTTGGATTATATCCACATTCTCCAGTCCCGACAGGTGTTCCGACACCTGGAGCGATGCCGTAATCACCGTGAGTCGGTGGTCGGGCTGAATGCAGCGTGCAAGGGCGTGCACAGTAGTGCCCGAGGCAATGAGAATGGAGTCGTCGCGCGTGATCATGCTTGCTGCTACCTTGCCAATAAGCCGCTTCTCGTCGATGCAAAGTTTTTCCTTCACATTCACGTTGCGGTTGTTGATATATGGGTTTATCAAAATTGCCCTGCCGTGACTTCTGTAGAGTTTCTTTGCCCTTTCCAGTTCAGTCAGGTCTTTGCGTATGGTTACCGATGATACCTGTAACCGGTCGCTCAGGTCGGTCACAAGAATCGAATTTTGCTTTATCAGCATGTCCATTATCAGTGCATGGCGTTCCTCTTTTGTCATAGCTTATGCGATATTAGAGATTTATCTTTGCAAAAGTAAGCATTTTAATTACATTTCACAACACTATCACACAATTTTTATCGCTCACCTATCGCTCATTCCATTCCGCCCCATCGACACCAACTTGCTCCATACTCATGGAGCCATAAATTACAGCAAGCCCGGAAAGCTCGCATCATAGCGCGACCTCCCGGGCATTTTGTTTCCCCTAAAGCGAGGAAATTGCTATCGGGTTATTTGCCGGATTTTTGTGATAAAGAGCTTGGCATCGCTGCCGGTGTATATGTGTATGTCTCCCACCGGATTATACATGTAGTCGGTGCACGAAAACACCTGTGCGGCAGCAAAAGCAGTGTCAGATGAGAGAAGCATATCTATTCGCACCACGCCGTTTGCATCGCTCTTGGGTAGCTCATCGGCTTCGAGGCTGTTGGCTGCAAGCTGTTCCACTTTCGCTTCATCGCCGCGCTTGAAATATACAGCCTTCTTCTTCAGTCGGCTCATGGTGGGGAGATACACAAGTTTGGTGTTTCGCACGGCAAGCAGAATCAGCCCTATTGCGCCACCGAAGAGCCCCAGCAGCAGGCATAGCATGGCAAGTTCGTCGGCATCGGGTCCGAATTGAAACGATATGTAGAACAGAATGATTCCTGCCACCAAGATGATTAATGAAATGCCGATAGAGATGGCATCGGTTACGCGAGCCACGTCGTTGGTGGCTTCGTTGATATGTGAATAAAGATCCTTTTTCGTCATAGTGATATGTGTATTGTTCAGGCTAAGCCGTTGCGAAGCCTGAGAGTTGTGAAAAAATATAAAGTAGGAATGTGTGAGGATATATGCACCCTCACAGAATAATAGGCTGAATGTGTAGGTGGTTGGCTAAATCACTATGCGACGAAGCATATAGATGTAGTAGTCTTTCATGAAATTGCAGCACATAGGCGACGATGTGCCGAAAATGCGCAGGCTGCCCGAAGCTGTGCGGCGCTGATGCGCGTGAGTGTGGCTGGTGCTGCCCGTAGCGTTGCCCGGTCCGCCGCCCACACGCACCTGCTGCACGCGGCTTGTGCGGCTCATGGCAGTCTGGGGCACTGAAATCCGGGGCATACACTCCACGCCCACAGCCTCGGCTGAGGGAAACGCAGTGATGCACTCGCGGCAGGGTTGCTTCAGGCTTTCGTTTCCGTCGCCCGATGCAGCCACAGCCGGCAACCCTGTGCTGTGGTTGCCCGCAATTGCCATGCATACTGCGATAATAAAGCATGCAAGCATCGCCGATATGCGCATCTCTCGTTTCATCGATGCAAAATTACTAATAAAATTCGCAAAAATCCAAAAAAACAGGGTCACTGATTGCCCCCAATTTCCTATTGAACAAAAAAATCGCTAATTTTGTTGCATTAATACATACCGTCATTATGCTTTTTACTACCGGAAATATACTCTTGATTGGCTCGATTCTGCTCTTTGTGAGTATCGTAGTGGGGAAAACCGGCTACCGCTTCGGTGTACCCACGCTGTTGCTCTTCCTGCTTGTGGGAATGTTATTCGGCAGCGATGGACTTGGCATACAGTTCCACAATGCCTTCGAGGCACAGTTCATAGGCATGGTGGCGCTTTGTGTGATTCTGTTTTCGGGAGGTATGGATACCGGGCTTCGCGAGATAAAGCCAATCCTCGCGCCGGGCATCGTGCTATCCACTGTGGGAGTGTTGCTCACCGCGCTGCTCACGGGTGTGTTCATCTGGTGGATTTCGGGAATGTCGTGGAGCAACATCTATTTTCCCATCACCACTTCGCTGCTGCTTGCAGCCACCATGTCATCTACCGATTCGGCATCGGTGTTTGCCATTCTGCGCTCGCAGAAAATCAATCTGAAGCATAACCTCCGCCCTATGCTCGAACTTGAAAGCGGAAGTAACGACCCCATGGCTTTTATGCTCACCATAGTGCTTATTCAGCTTATCAACACTGCCGGAATGGGCGTGGCTGCCATCGTCACCTCCTTTTTGGTGCAGTTTGCCGTGGGAGCACTTGCCGGCTATGTGTTCGGGCTACTTGCGGTGCTCATGCTTAACCGCCTCAACATCGACAACCAGTCGCTCTACCCGATTCTGCTGCTCGCATTCGTGTTTTTCACTTATTCCTTCACCGACCTCCTTTCGGGGAATGGCTATCTCGCCGTTTACATCGCCGGAATCATTGTGGGAAACCGAAAGATAAAGTATCGTCGCGAAATCTACACTTTCATGGACGGACTCACATGGTTGGGACAGATAATCATGTTCCTCTGCCTCGGTTTGCTCGTTAATCCGCATGAAATGCTCGATGTGGCAGTGGTGGCAACACTGATTGGCGTGTTTATGATTGTGGTGGGGCGTCCGCTGAGTGTGTATCTCTGTCTGCTGCCTTTTGGCAAGCGCATCACCGCCAAGTCGAGGCTATTTGTGTCGTGGGTGGGGTTGCGTGGCGCTGTTCCAATTATCTTTGCCACATATCCGGTGGTAGAGAATGTGCCCGGAGCAGGGCAGATATTCAATATTGTGTTTTTCATCACTATCATTTCGCTCATAGTGCAGGGAACCACAGTGTCGCGCATGGCGCATTGGCTGGGGTTGTCGGCTCCTATGCCCAAGGAGGGTAACGACTTCGGAGTGGAATTGCCCGATGAAATCGACAGCAACCTCAGCGACATGACGGTTACTGACGAAATGCTCACTGCCGGCGACACACTCAAGGATTTCAGTCTGCCGCAAGGCACTTTAGTAATGATAGTGAAGCGCGACAACAGCTACCTTGTGCCCAATGGCTCACTTCGCCTACAGCCCGGCGACAAGCTACTACTTATCTCCCAATCGCAACAATAATTTTTCCATCGATATTACTACTTGAATCCAATGAAACATCTGCTTGCATCTCTTTTGATATTGAGCTTTGCGCTGGTTGCTAAGGCGCAGGGTGATGATGAGTTAATCCCATGCCGCGAAAAAAAGCTGGAGAGTTGTGTGTATTTTATCAGATAGTTTTAATAAATTTGCAGCACATTTGCTGCTCGCAGGCTACACAGCCGCTTGTGGCGCTAAAAGTTTCGGGCTATGAAATACTCTATCAAGGAAATTGCACAAATCCTCCACATCCAGCCGTCGGCGCTTGGCGACGACAAAGCCATTGTGAGCTATCTGCTCACCGATTCACGCTCGCTCACTTTCCCCGACGAGACGCTGTTTTTCGCCATTCGCACCGGCAACAACGACGGTCACCGCTACATTGCCTCGCTATATGAGCGCGGTGTTCGCAACTTTGTGGTCGAGACGCTCGAGCGCGTGCCGCAGGAGCTTGGCGATGCCAATTTCCTTGTGGTTGCCGACACTCTCTCGGCACTCCACGCCATTGCCACCTATCATCGCCGCCGTTTCCGCATTCCGGTTATCGGCATCACCGGTAGCCGTGGCAAGACGTCGGTGAAGGAGTGGCTCTATCAGCTGCTCAAAGACGACTACCGCATAGTGCGCAGCCCGCGCAGCTTCAACAGCAAGATTGGTGTGCCACTTTCGCTCTGGGAAATCGACGAAAACACGTCTCTTGCCATCATCGAAGCCGGAATTTCACTCCCCGGCGAGATGGCTACGCTCCAGGCTATGATTCGCCCCACCATTGGCGTGTTCACCTGCCTCGGGCGTGAGCACAGCGAGGGTTTCCCGTCGAAGGCACAGAAGGCGCAAGAAAAGGCTTCGCTCTTCACCGCCTGCGACAGTATCGTCTATAACCACGATGATGCCGTGATAGCCTCTACCATGGAGCCTATCACCTCTATAGCCCAGGATATATCGTGGTCGCGCACCGACCCCGAGGCTCCGCTCTTTATCTCCGATGTGGATAAGCACGACCGGTGCACCCATATCTCCTACACCTATATGGGCGTGCCATCAGAACTTGACCTGCCCTTCGTGGATGATGCCGACATAGGCAACGCTGTGTGCTGCCTTGCCGTGATAGCCTACCTCGGGCTAAGCCCCGAGACAATTGCCGAGCGCATGGCTCACCTCACTCGCGTGGGCACGCGCCTCAATGTGATTGAAGGTGTGAACGACTGCCTCGTAATCGCCGACAGCTACACCAGTGACTTCAATTCGCTTGCTCCGGCACTCGACTTTGTGTCGCGTCGCTCCACACCCATGACATCTACCACCGTGATTCTCTCTGATGTGATGCATGAGTCGATGGTGACCGATGCCGTCTATGAGCACGTTGCCGAGTTGCTTACCCACAAGAATGTGAGCCGCATTATCGGCATCGGCAAGGAAATTATGGAGTATTCCTACCTTTTCGATACCGATGCACGCTTTTTCCTCACCACCGACGATTTCCTCGCCGAAATGTCGCCCAGCGACTTCGAGAATGAGCTTATCCTGGTGAAGGGTGCACCCGAGTTCCACTTCAGCCGCATCACCGATATGCTTGAGGCTAAGCAGCACCAGACGGTGCTCGAAGTGAATCTCGATGCCATCGTACACAACTATAACTTCTTCCGCTCACGCATCACTCCGCCGTGCCGCATAGTTTGCATGGTGAAGGCTTCGGGCTATGGGGCAGGCTCCTACGAGCTTGCCAAGACGCTCCAGGACGCCGGAGCCGCCTATCTTGCCGTGGCTGTTCACGACGAGGGCGTGGATTTGCGCAAAGCCGGAATTTCGATGCCTATCATGGTGCTCAATCCCAGCGTGGTCAATTACAAGGCTATGTTCTCCTACAGGCTTGAGCCGGAGGTGTTCAGCATCGAAGCTTGCCAAATGCTTATCCATGAGGCTGAAAAATATGGCATCACCGACTATCCCGTGCACATCAAGCTCGACACCGGAATGCACCGCCTTGGCTTTATCAAGGAGCAGTTGCCCGAGCTTGTGAAGCTGCTTCGCTCGCAAGATGCAATAAAGCCCGTCACGGTATTCTCGCACCTCTGTGTTGCCGACGAGCCTGCACAGGACGACTACACCCGTGAGCAATTCAGCTACTTCGATGAGTGCTGCGAGATTCTGCAAAGTGGCTTCACTCACCACATCAAGCGCCACATTCTCAACACCACCGGCATTGTGCGCTTCCCCGAGCAGCAGCACGACCTTGTGCGCCTTGGCATCGGGCTGTATGGCATTTCCACCACCGATGATGGCTCTGAAAGCACTCTGAAACCGGTTTCATCGCTCCACACGGTGATTATCTCCATCAAGGAGTGGCAAGCCGGAACCACCATAGGCTATGGCCGCCACGGCGTGCTCACGCGTGACTCGCGCATTGCCACAATTCCTGTGGGATATGCCGACGGCATCGACCGCCACTTCGGTAACGGCAATATCGCCATGTGGGTGAACGGACACCGCTGCCCCACAGTGGGCAACATCTGCATGGACGTGTGCATGATTGATGTTACCGACGTGCCTTGCAAGGTGGGAGACCAGGTGGAGATTTTCGGACAGCACATTCCAGTGGAGGAGCTTGCCGCCGTGCGTGGCACCATTCCCTACGAGATACTCACCTCAATATCCAATCGTGTGAAGCGCGTGTATTTCCGCGAATAACCCCGGAGCGCACAAAGAACCCACCGGGTCCTCTGTGTGCACCGGTCCCCTAACCTGTAACCTCTTACCCCTTACCTCTTACCTCTTACCTAACAATGCAGAATATCACCCCAAAGAACGATGATGAGCGCTTCATGCTCGCCGCCCTCGACGAAGCCCGCGCAGCCGCCGAGCGCGACGAGGTACCCATTGGTGCCGTGGTGGTGTGCCAAGGCCGCATCATTGCCCGTGCGCACAATCTCACCGAAACCCTCACCGATGTCACCGCCCACGCCGAGATGCAGGCTATCACCTCGGCAGCCGCCTATCTTGGCGGTAAATATCTCACCGACTGCACCCTCTACGTCACCGTGGAGCCTTGCCTTATGTGTGCCGGAGCACTCGGCTGGAGCCAGATTGCCCGCGTGGTATATGGCGCTGCCGACGACAAGCGCGGCTATCACACCTTCTGCGCCGCGCCCTTCCACAAGAAGACGCAAATCACAGCCGGAGTGCTCGAAGCCGAGTGCTCGCAGCTTATGACCGACTTCTTTCGCCGCAAGCGTTAGTGGCGCAATGCGTCGAGCCGTGGGGTAGGGGGAATTGCCTGTGCCGCTGCCTCAAAGAATCCAATAGCCGAATTTTGAGTTTTCCCCGATTTTCACTACTTTTGCAACTGAATAGCTATTTTATCTAACTACAATGACTCTAACGCGACCTAAAATCCTCATCATCTACACCGGCGGCACAATCGGAATGATTGAGAACCCGGTGACACATGCGTTGCAGCCTTTCGACTTCACGCATCTTATCGACAATGTGCCGAAAATCAAGATGCTCGATTTCGAGATTCACAATATCCAGTTCAATCCGCCCATCGACAGTGCTGCCATGGGACCTTCGCACTGGAGCGATATGGCTGCTGCCATTGAGGATAACTACGACAATTTCGATGGCTTCGTGGTGCTTCACGGCACCGACACCATGGCTTTCACCGCGTCGGCGTTGAGTTTCATGCTCGAAAACCTGCACAAGCCATCATCACCGGTTCGCAGCTTCCTATCGGCGAGGTGCGCACCGACGGTGAGGAAAATCTTATCACCGCCCTCCAGGTGGCTGCTTCGCGCGACAAGAACGGCGACCCGATGGTGCAGGAGGTGGCTATTCTCTTCGAGAACTACCTGTGGCGCGGAAACCGAAGCACCAAGATGAGTGCCGACAACTTCAATGCCTTCAAGAGCAACAACTATCCGCCACTGGCAAAAATCGGTCTCGACATTCACTACAATGAAGATGCCCTCTACCGCGTGCCCTCGAAGCGTCCGCTCAAGGTGCGCTACAATATGGACCCAAATGTGATGTTTATCAATCTCTATCCCGGCATTCCCGAAAGCACCCTGCGCTACCTTCTTCACACCCCCGACCTGAAGGGAATTGTGCTGAAGACGTTCGGTGCCGGCAACGGTCCTATGGAGTCGTGGTTTACAGGAGCAATCCGTGAGGCAGTGGAGCGCGGCATTGTGATTCTCAACGTCACCCAGTGCGTGAACGGAGGCGTTCATTCCACACTCTACGACACCGGAAACGGACTTGCACGCGCCGGAGTGGTGAGCGGCCACGACATCACCAGCGAGGCTGCAATCACCAAGATGATGTATCTCTTCGGAATGGGACTGCCCTCCGAAACAGTTAAGAAATACCTCTGCTACTCGCTTTGTGGCGAGGTTACTATCTGATTTTTTTGAATATTAGCTAAATGGATTATAGGATATTTGCACCCGACAAGATTGTGATGGAGGTGGAGCTGCCTGCATCGAAGAGTATCAGCAACCGTATGCTCATTCTCAATGCCCTTTGTGGCGGCGAGTTGCACAACGTTGCCCGATGCGACGACACCGATGCTATGCGCCGAGCTCTTGCCACCAACACCACAGCATCGGGCGCGGTAGCTACAGTCAATATCGGCGCTGCCGGAACTGCCATGCGCTTTCTCACCGCCTACTATGCAACACTCGAAGGTAGTACGGTGATTCTCGATGGCACCGAGCGCATGCGCCACCGTCCTATAGCCCTGCTTGTAGATGCTCTGCGTCGCTGCGGAGCCGATATTGAATATGCCGGAGAGGAAGGCTTCCCGCCGTTGCGCATCACCGGGCGCAAGCTCAGTGCTTCACACATCGAGATTGCCGGAAACGTAAGTTCGCAGTATATCTCTGCCCTGCTCATGGTAGCACCGCTCATGGGCTGCCGCACCGTGACGCTTACCGGTGAAATAATATCGCTGCCCTATATCACCATGACGCTAACGCTTATGCGCCTTATGGGCGTGGACTGCGTCATGAATGGCAACAATATCTCCATTCCCGCCGATGCACACTATGTGCCGTGCGACTTCACCGTGGAGAACGACTGGAGTGCCGCAAGCTATTGGCTCGAAATGCAGTCGCTGTTGCCCCAGTCGCGCATCACACTCAAGGGCTTGCACTCCGAGAGTGCCCAGGGCGACTCAGCCGTAGCCGGAATCTTCAGCCGGATGGGTGGCACAGCACCAATTATCTTAGACCTCAAAGAAACCCCCGACCTCGCGCAGACTATCGTCGTTACAGCCTGTCTCCTTGGTCGCCACTTCCATATTACAGGGCTCCGGACGCTCCGCATCAAGGAAACCGACCGCATCGACGCTCTGTGCACACAGCTGCGACGCCTCGGCTACATAATCACTGCCGGCGACGATTTCTCACTGAGCTGGAATGGTGAGCGTTGTGCCCCCGAGCCTGAGCCACACATCTCCACCTTCGACGACCACCGCATGGCTATGGCGTTCGCTCCTGCCGCGGTACTTTTCCCCGGCATCGTTATCGACGACGTTGAGGTGGTGAGCAAGTCATATCCCGACTTCTGGCGTCACCTGGAAGCTGCAGGATTCACCCTCACACCGTGTGAGCGCAGAAAGGAGGCTCCGAAATGACCGGTGCCCTCATCATTCTTGCCGTGACTGTGCTGACTGGTGCGCTGCTCTATCTTTTGCAGCGTTTCATGCCACGCCGCAAATCAGATGCAAAAACCGACCCAGCAGACTCATCAGATGCCTCCACCGACCGTCCTGAGGGTTGCTGTGGTCAGCATCTCACCTGCGAGAAAGATTCCCTGCTTGCTGCCGTGAGCAAGGATATTGAATATTTTGAAGACGAAGAACTTGATGCCTACCGTGGCGTTGCCCCCGAAGGATACACCGACGAGCAGATTGAACAATTCCGCGATGTGCTCTACACCCTCCGCCCCGAGGAGTTAGCTGCATGGGGGCGTTCCATTCAGCTCCGAGGAATCAACCTCCCCACCGCCGTGAAAGACGAACTCATAATGCTCGCTGCCGAGGCACGTGGCACCCTTCACGCCGCCGAGCTACGCTCCTGAGTTTCTCACTCTGTGCATGCTTTAAGGCACGTTACGTAGCCGCAAAAAATCTCACAAATTCCTCGGAAGTGTGCAATAATTAAATTAAATTCCGTTAATTTGTGTATATCTTTTAACTCACAAGGCATTTCCACGCAATTTTTGTATATATTTGTAGTTTCAAACGAAGGAAATGAGCGAAGAGAAACTACATATCGACCTCGATAAACTGCTTCACACCAAGGTGCCGAAGTATCGCCGCTACATACCCGGTTTCGTGGTCAGGTGGCTTGAGCGCATCATTTGCCAACGTGAGCTTAACGAGCTGCTCGATAGCACTGCCGGTACTCGCAATGAGGAGTTTGCAGAGGCTGCTATGAGCTATATCGGCGCTACCGTCGAAGCTCACGGTTTGGAAAAGTTTGCGCCCGACGATTCTCATCGCTACATTTTCGCCTCAAATCACCCGCTCGGCGGGCTCGATGGCATTGCCCTCATTGCACTTCTTGGTCGCCACTATGGCGGAAAAGTGCGCTGTGTGGTTAATGATATGCTCATGCAGGTGAAGCCTCTTGCCGGAGTGTTCCTCCCTGCCAATAAGCATGGCCGACAGACCGAAGCCTCGGTGAAAGCTATCAACGATGCCATGGCAAGCGACTGCCAGATGCTCTACTTCCCTGCCGGATTGTGCTCGCGCCGTCAGCCCGACGGCTCCATTGCCGACTTGGAGTGGCGCAAGTCGTTTATCACCAAGAGCATTGAGTATCAGCGCGATGTGGTGCCGGTGTTTTTCAGCGGACAGAATTCCAATCGCTTCTATCGCTTCGCCCAATGGCGCAAGCGGCTCGGGCTGAAGCTCAACATTGAGATGATTCTGCTCCCCGGTGAGATGATGAAGTGCCGCGGCAAGCATTTTGAGGTTATTTTCGGCTCTCCGATTCCTTGGACGTCGTTCACCGACGGCAAGCCTGCTATTGAGCATGCTGCCCGTGTGAGAGAATGTGTTTATAATTTGATGAAGAACAACTTGTGATTTTCCACTACTCATGAAACCTATCATTGAACCGATTGACACGAATCTGATTATTGCAGAACTCACGCCCGAACGTTTTTTGAGAAAAACCAACAAGGGCAACAACGAAATATACATTATCGACGCGCATAATGAGCCTAACACTATGCGCGAGCTTGGTCGTTTGCGCGAAATTGCCTTCCGTGCTGCCGGTGGTGGCACAGGCAAGGAATGTGACATCGACGAATTTGACGTGATGCCGGTGCCCTGTCGCCAGCTTATAGTGTGGAATCCTGCCGAGAAGGAGATTATCGGCGGTTACCGCTTCATACTTGGGCACGACATTGCCTTCGATGCCAATGGCGTGCCGCAGATTGCCACCTCCCACATGTTTCACTTCTCTGAGCACTTCTTGCGCGATATGCTCCCGGTGACCATCGAGCTTGGCCGCTCGTTTGTTCGCCTAGAATACCAATCGACCAAGGTGGGTGCAAAAGCAATTTTTGCCCTCGACAACCTCTGGGACGGTCTTGGAGCTCTCACTGTGATACACCCCGAGATGAAATACCTCTTCGGCAAGGTGACAATGTATCCCAACTATTCCACCGAATGTCGCGATTTGCTCCTGGCATTCCTGCACAAATACTTCTCCGACCCCGACGAGCTGGTGCGCCCCATCGAGCCGCTTCAGCACACCTACACGCTTGCCGATTTCAGCTCACTAATCACCGGCGACGACTTCAAGGGCGACTACAAGCGCGTGAACTGCTTCATTCGCGAGCATGGCTTCAACATTCCGCCGCTTGTGAATGCCTATATGGGCTTGTCATCGACCATGCGCATGTTTGGCACTGCCATCAACCATGAGTTTGGCGAGGTGGAAGAAAGTGGAATTTTCCTGTCAATTGACGAAATCACAGATGAGAAGAAAGATCGTCACATACAGACGTTTGTTGCCACTCACTGACGCTCTTGTAAGCGCAACTCAGGCATCGTGGCTTAAAGCACGCACAATGTGTGTGCTTGCATTGTTGCTGTGCCTTGTCGTGTGTGCTTTTCACTCTGCTGCTGCCGACCATGAGACGCTGTGGAACGTTTCGCTCACCTCTGCGCTGGGGAATGGAGACTTCGCTCCTTCCTACATAATGAACAACCGCAACGGTGTCCTCACCCAGTCGAGCGGCGTGCTTGCGCGAGCGGGTGTGGAATATTCGCTCAATATTTCGAGCCACTTTTCGCTATGTGCCGGTGCCGATGTGGTAGGCGGAGTGCAATCGGCTACCGACTATGGGCTTTACAGCCCGGTGAGCGCCCGTGTAGAGCCTCGTAACGCAAAGAATGCCCCGGTGTGGCTTCAGCAACTCTATGCCCGCGCCCAGTTCCGCAATGTTTTTCTCACCCTTGGTATGCGCGAGCGCGAGTCGGTTCTTGTCAATCAGCGGCTAAGCAGCGGCGACCTCTGCTTCTCGGGCAACATTCGCCCTATGCCCGGTGTCACTGCCGGGTTTGCCGATTTCTGCAACATTCCCCTCACCGGCGGCTGGGTGCAGATATGCGGCGAGGTGGGCTACTTCAAGGCTCTCGACAAGAAGTGGAAGGAAAACCGCTATAACTTCGAGGACCAATTCATCACAACCGGATACACCTACAACTACAAATACCTGCACCTCCGCACCAATCCTTCCAAGCCTTTCTCCCTCACCATCGGTATGCAGGCTGCTTGCCAGATAGGTGGTACCTATCGCAGCTACAAAGATGGCGACATGAAGAAGGAAGTGCACGAAAAAGCCGGGCTGAAGCAGCTTATCAAGGCTTTTTTCCCCGGTTCGGGAGGCTCGGCAGGTGGCGACCAGGTGTATTACGAGGGAAACCACGTGGGTACTTGGGACGTGATGGGACGCTTGCAGCTACGCTCGGGCGATGAACTCAAGCTATATTACCAGTCGCCGTGGGAGGACGGCTCGGGTATTGGCAAGCTCAATGGCTTTGATGGACTTTACGGTGTGGAATATGTAGCTGCCAGCCAAGGAATCGTCGATGGCGCGGTGGTTGAGTATATCGACCTTATGAACCAGAGCGGACCGATGCACTGGGCACCGGGTGACTTCGAGGGCACGCCTATTCTCGGGCAGGCTACCGGTGCCGACGATTACTACAACAACTATTTCTACGATGGCTACCAGTATTTCGGCTTGTCGGTCGGCTCGCCACTCGTGCGCACTGCCATCTATAATACCGACGGCTATCTGCGCATCACCGACAATCGCATTCGCGGCTTTCATACAGCCGTCACGGGTCATTTCTCGCCCGATGTTCAATATTGGGTGAAGTGTGGCTACCGCCGCTCGGTGGGTACGCCTTTCGTGCCTCTCAAAGAGCCGCGCAGCACAACATCGGTGTCGCTTGAGGCATGTTACAACTTCGGCGACAAGCTCTCGGGGCTATCCATTCACGGTCAGGTGGCAGGCGACTTCGGCAAGCTGCTTGGCGACAACTTTGGAGTGATGGTGAAAGTTATCTACAACGGCAGATTCTGAATAACGATATATCTAAAAAATGAAGCAACGGATTTACAAAATATTCACTCTGGCATTGCTTGCAGCAGCAACGCTCTCTTGCACCCATAATAACGGCGACATAGGCGTGTGGTTCGGGCTGTGGCGCGTGGAGCAGCTCACCGTCAATGGGCATAACGACCGTGACTACGCCGGAAACATCTATTTCGGTTTCCAGAACACCACCGTAGAGCAGAAACTTGTGCACGACAACCACTCCGTGACACAGATGTTTGGCGAATGGAAGGAAGAGGGCGACATTCTCACTATCACCTTCCCCGACCCCCGATATTGGCCTATCGACGGCTTTCTGCGTGGCAACGGCGAGGAGAACCGCCTCACTGTGCATCACACCGATGGCAAGCACATCACTCTCACATTCATCACCCCCAACGACGACACCGTGGTGTATCATCTCGTAAAATCCTCCTGACAATTCCCTATGAAACGCTGTATCCTTGCAATGCGACGTTGGCTGCAAAGCCTTTCATTCCGCACTGGAGTGATTGTGCTGTCGCTATGTGTGCCATGCTATATCATCTCATTTGCCCAGATGCTGCTCCCTATCAATGTGGAAGCAAAGACGGCTCTGTGGGTGGTGTTTTTCGGCATGGCTAAGACGTTTCAGTATGGCGGCCTCACCATCCTCGGTGTTGAAGGCTACCACCGCCTGCGAGCTTATTTCTCGCGAAAAAAACATCAACATCATCACTAATCAATCTACTGCAATGCTCGACGATAAGGAATTTCTTTCGCTTCGCGATTTTCTTGACCGCGAAGCCGCCCGAATCAACAACACCGATTTCATAGCTAACGACCCGGTGCAGTTTCCGCGCCGCTTCTCCCGATTGCAGGACATTGAGGCTGTGTCGCTGCTCTCGGCTTCGATTGCATGGGGAAAGCGCAAGATGATTTGCAACAATTGCGAGAAAATGCTTGCCATTATGGAAAATTCACCATTGGAGTATATTCGCGAGGGTGCCTTTGAGCAGCTTCCCGATGAACTCAACATTCACCGCACTTTCTTTGCCCGCAACTTCAAATATATGCTGCGCGGACTTGCCCGCATTTTCTCCCGCTATGGCTCGCTCTGCGACTTTGCTACAGCCAACCGCGTGGGTGAACACGAAACACCTTCGTGGCAACTTGTTGAGCTGATGCAACGCGAGTTCAGCGAGGCTAACGCAGGCGCTACCGATTCGCAATGCCTTCCCACGCAGCTGCGTAACACTGCCCTGAAGCGCATCAATATGGCGCTGCGCTGGCTTGTGCGCGATGATGGCATCGTTGATATGGGTGTGTGGACTGCTATTCCCAAGAGCAAGCTGTTTATTCCCCTCGATGTGCACGTGGGCGACACTGCACGCTCGCTCGGCATGGTGGAGCGTCGAGCCAACGACAAGCGCACTGTGCTCGAACTGACCGCTATGCTACGCCGTATGCGTCCCGACGACCCCGTAATCTACGACTACGCCCTTTTCGGCATCGGCATCGGTGACAAATACCTCGCCCCACAGCTATAATATCATCGGTAAAATACTCCATCTCCAATAAGCCCTGTCAAACCTATTTCGGTGCATGAAATATGAAAAGTGTACTCGGAATGGAGTTGAAAAATTATCGAAAAATGAGGCAAAATATGCGATAGTGGGGCGGTAACTCACTTTTTTTGCCACTTTCCGCCCCACTATCCCCACTTTTTCATTCATTTTCACTATATTTGTACCATAATCTAAATTACTACTAATAATATGGCTTATTCCAGTACGATTATAGGACGAAAGCATGAACAAGACATTTTGTCAAGTTGCATTGAATCGAATAGGGCTGAATTTATAGCAGTTTATGGCAGGAGAAGAATTGGTAAGACTTTTCTTGTAAAGCAATTTTTTGGTAATACATTTGACTTCTATGCAACAGGCGTTTATAAAATCTCTCGTCAAGAGCAACTAAGGCTATGGCAAGAACAGCTTGCAAAATATAGTGGGGAAAAATGCACTAAGCCCAAGGATTGGTTTGAAGCATTTGACCAGTTACGTATGTATCTGGAAACGCTTAAAGGAAAAGATAAACTGATTTTGTTTATTGATGAGCTTCCTTGGCTTGATACTCCCAAATCGGGCTTTATTCGCGCGCTTGATCTTTTCTGGAATGGGTGGGCTGCCGAGCGACGGGGATTGAAACTTGTGGTGTGTGGCAGCGCAACAACCTGGATGACCAACAAGTTGCTAGCCGATAAGGGGGGTCTTCATAATCGTGTCACTCGTCCTATTCGGCTTGCTCCGTTTACACTAAAAGAAACGGAAGAGTATCTTCAAAGCATTAATATTGCATGGGAAAGAAAAGATGTCCTCGACACGTACATGATTCTTGGGGGCACACCATTCTATCTCTCGTTACTTCGCCAGGAACTGACATTGTGGCAAAACATCGATGAGCTTTTCTTTAGCCGCGATGCTGTACTCAAGGCTGAATATAATTTTTTGTTCTCTTCACTGTTTAGTGAGGCTACTTTATATCGACGCATAGTCGAATTATTAGCGACCAAGCTCATGGGAATGACGAGGTCAGAGCTTCTCGAACAACTGAAAATCATTGATAGTGGAAAATTGTCGATAGCATTGGATAACCTCGTCAAGTGCGATTTTTTACGCTGTTATCAAGCTTTCGGAATGAAAAACCGCAACATGCTCTATCAGCTATCTGATATGTACACTCTGTTTTATCTTCGTTTCGTAAAAAACTACCATGGTATGAATGAGCATGCTTGGAGCAATATGGAGGAAGGAAAACGAAACGTTTGGGCTGGATATGCTTTTGAGCAAGTTTGCATACTTCATATCAATCAAATTCGTTCGGCTCTTGGCATCTCTGGAATTGCCAACGATGTGTGTTCGTGGTATTATCGAAACAAAGAACAAAGTGCACAAATTGATCTCATAATCGACAGGAGCGATAAGGCAATTGATTTATGTGAGATGAAATATTCCGACAATGAGTATGAATTGAAAAAGGATTATGTGGAATGGTTGCGCAGGCGTAGAGATCTGTTCCGTGAAGTGTCGGGTACTAAAAAAACACTTAGGCTCACAATGATTGCTTCTGCAGGGATTAAGCAGAATATGTATGCTTCAGCACTGCAAGGCAAACTCTCTATGGAAGATTTGTTTTTATAGAAGAAGCACTTTAGTGATATGCTCTTTGGTCACACTACTTATTTGATGCCGCGCTTATTGAGCTCGGCTTGGTAGCGGGCGGCATTGCGCAGGTGGGCTGAGTAGTTGTCGGTGAAATTGTGGTAGCCCGAGAAGTCTTCCTTGGCACACATGTAGGTGTAATTATGCTCAGGGGCATTCAGCACTGCTTCTATAGCCTTGCGCTCAGGGAAGCGGATAGGTCCCGGTGGCAGTCCTTCCCAGCGGTAAGTGTTGTAGGGCGATTCACAGGTGAGCATTGCATGGGTGATGCGGCGAATGGCAAAATCGCCCATGGCATATTTCACCGTAGGGTCAGCCTGTAGCTTCATGCCCTGGCGAAGACGGTTCATATAGAGCCGCGCCACCTTTCCCAGCTCGTCGCTTTTGGCAGTTTCCTCTTCCACAATCGAGGCAATCGTAGCCACTTCCGTGGGCGTAAGTCCCAGGGCTTTCGCCTTAGCCATGCGCTCTTCGTTCCAGAAGCGCTCAGAGTATCCTGCAATGGAGCGAATCATATCCTCAGGCTTCACGCCCCAGAAAAATTCGTAGGTATCAGGCATCAGCACTGCCGGAATGGTGGTAGGCGTCACTCCAAGCTCGGAGCAGAAGGCACTGTCGTTGAGGCAAGCCATCATCTCCTCCTTTGTCATAAGAAACTTTGCAGCTGCACGCTCGGCAAGCTGTTCCTTGGTGCGCACATTCTGGAAAGTGAATTTCACACCCACCTGGCTGCGGTTGCGTACGCGCCGCGCCACTGTGAGAGGCGATTCTCCGGCTTCGATGTCGTAGGCTCCCACACGTCGCGCTACATCTACATTGAGCACACCGAGCAGCGTAGCCACTCTGCCTGCAAAAGCGTCACCTTCACTCACGGCAATAGAGTCGGCAAGGTTTTCAGCCGTCATGTCGGGGTACACATAAAAGCGTGCATCGCTCTCTGCCTTGCTCACAAAGTAGGGCAAAACTACCGCTGCCGCCACTGCAATTGCCACAGCCATCGCAGCAGCTGCAATTATCACTATTTTCTTGGTCTTCGTGTTCATAACATTCCCAAATTATTACCGCAGATTATATCTGCACAATATTCCGTCGCAAAATTACTAATAATTGCCGCACGACGCACCTCTAAATCTTATTTTTTCGTTTTTTTTCGGTAAGATTTGTACAAATTTGTTAAATAAATTTGTAATTTTGCAATGTGGTGCAAGGTGCCTATGCCTAATAGTATGAATAAGGTACTTTTCATCGACTGATTACCGGAACAAACGACTATTTATTTTACGAACTCAACACACAATTTTGTTATGCGTTTTCGTGTCAATTTACAGAGTATAACACATGCTTTCATCTCCACATCGCTTGTTATCTCTATGATATATGCCATCGGCTCTTGCTATTCGTGTTCGCGACACGATAGTGAAACGAACAGCGATATGCTACGTGCCGACTCAGTCATCGCTAAGCAATACGACTCACTTTTTGTCGATCCCGATTCTGCCATATTGCGCCTTGCCCGCGTGCAGCAACGCTTCACCGACAGCATCGCTTTCTATCGCCTTGAGCTTTACAAGTCGCTCTCGCGTGTGGTAGTAGGCAACTGGACAATGGTCGATTCAATGCGCAACGCCACTTGGCGTTTCTGTCAAGGTGCGCCTGAAAGCGATGCATTGCACTCGCTAAAGTCGCTATATTGGAACCACACCGCCGTGATTCTAATCAATTGTCACGGCAACCGCGACTCGGCAATCATTTGTTTCAATCGTGCCTACTCCGAGCTGCTCCAAGCCGGCGACAACAGCCGTAAGGAGCTTATTCCCATTTGCATCAATCTCGCCGATGCCTACCGACTGAAAGGCGATGCAAGCAATTCCTCGCGTTTCTACCGCCGTGCACTCGCCATCTCCGACTCGCTGCACAGCTACTCCGAAAACATGAGTATCTACTGCGGACTCGGACAAGTGTATTCCGACATCGAGAACTTCCGTGAAGCCAACATCTACTTCGACCGTGCCGAGAACATTATCAACACCGACACCACCGGCACTATCGACACCTATAGCCGTTACCACTTCTACATCTCTGCCGGAAACAACTTCTATTTTCAGAAGCGTTATGCCGATGCCCTGGAGGTGTTCAAGAAAGCATCAAAGCTATCGGATATGCTCAACGTCGAGACGCACTTCATTGCCGACGTAAACCTCGGCGAAGTGAATATGCTTATGGGCAACCTCGACTCGGCCGCCGTGTATCTCTCTCACGCCAAGGAAATCTATCAGTCGCTGCCAAAAGACCCTGTGAAGAGCTTCTATCTCTATAGCCTTCTCGGTCACTTTGAGCTTAACCGCGACAATCTGCCAGAGGCTATTAAATATCTGCGAATCGCTTCTGCCGACTCGGCTTATGCCGGACCGCGCTACCTCGCACTGCACT
>ERZ1032130.165-NODE-165-length-20176-cov-11.753889_pt1 | contig 20176 bp, 22 predicted proteins | sample MGYA00517879_ERZ1032130 | MGnify/ENA primary metagenome ERZ1032130 (study PRJEB33719, sample SAMN04262597) | wastewater metagenome | biome: rural village; feature: animal feces; material: feces | host: Bos taurus | place: El Salvador | collected 2012-01-31 ...
CCGGCGGACAGCGGCAGCTGTTTGTGACCCTGGGGCAGTTCTCCATCGTCCGGCTGGAACGGGATGCCCAGCTGGTAGTGCCGGTACTGGATTACGCCATTCCCTGCAAGGAATGCTGCGATGCTCCCGGCAGCGGTGAAGACCCCTGCGAGATGTTCAGCCGCATTCCCTTCCCGGCTCAGCAGTTCTCCCCCAGAAACTGCGACGATTCCAACGACTGCGACAACCAGTACCAGGTCTGCTAACCAAACCGCCGGGTCACCCCGGCGGTTTCAGACTGTAGAAAAAGGCTTCGCAGAATTTTTTGCGAAAGCAAAAAACAAGGTTGAAACTTTTTGCGTCAGGGCGTGTACCTGACGCAAAATACTTCTCAGGCTGCAAGTGTGGGAGTTGTACGCGAAACGCGTACAACGAGTGCGCGCAGCAGACTGCAAAAAGCTGTCGGAAAGCCCCGAAGGGGATTTTCGACACGCAGAAACCGCCGGCTCACCCCGGCGGTTTCTCATCATATGCAAGCCCCCCTGCTCCAAAGCGAAGCAGGGGGATTCTGTTATATCCATTACAGGTTATACCACTTGATTTCGTTGGCATCCAGGTGCAGTTCGAAGCTGCCCTTGTCGGTGTAGACGGTGGTGTCCTGAGGAACGTAGGTATTGTTGACCACGCAGTACTTGCCGTTGGCAACAAAAGCGTGAACTTCCACGTTGTAGTTGGTGGAGAACCACTTGTGAAGCCACTCCTCTCCATGGGCAGCCCACAGGATGGCACGGTACAGAACACGGCTGTTCTCGAAGGAGTAAGGCAGGCCGGAGATGTAGACGGAGCGGCCGCTGCCGAAGCTGTTGACTGCCAGCTGAACTTCCTTATCCTTCTGGACAAGAATGTCGGTACCCTCGTAGGCATAGATGCTCTTCTTGCCTTCGCCGAAGTCCACCTCACCGGCAACGTCGGCCAGAATGAAGTGGCCGGGCTTTTCTTCCCAGTTATACTTGTCGTAGTTCAGGGTGAAGCCGGTTTCCTTCTCCACACCCAGCACATTAGCCAGCTGCAGGAAGTGGCCCTGGTACTGGTGGCCGGAGGGTTCACCGACACCGATGAAGCCGCCGCCGTTGTGGACGAACTTACGGACTGCAGAGGAGATAGTGGGATCTTCCCACTCAGCGCCGCCGGTGTGAGCGGTGTCTGCATCACCGACGTTGATGATGACATCAATGTTATCCAGAATGGAGGCATCCTTGCGGATATCGTCGAAGGAGATGAACTTCACATCGAAGGGAGCGCCGGACAGGGCCTCGATGATGCCGGCATAGGAGTAGTTCTGCTTCTGATACAGCGCATGGTGAACCATATGGCAGCCCCAAGCGCGCATCTTGCCCCAGCTGTTCAGAACAGCAACGGTCTTGACACAATAGGGAGTGGTGCCCTTGATGTTCTCGTACAGCTCACGGAACTCGTTGCAGACAGATTCCACGTAGTCGATGAACTCAGGGAACTGCAGTGCCAGCTTCAGGTAGCCGCCGTAGCCGATGCGGTCGATGGGCTTACGCAGAATGGCACGTCTTGCGGTGACCCAGTTCTCCTTGGCTTCCTTCACAGGGTCGCCGCCCTCGTGGAAGGTGTCGGGGAAGAAGTAAGGCAGGAAACGGCCTTCGGTGTACTTGACACCGGGGATATCGGAAATCAGACGCAGGGTGGAACCGTTGCCCACGGAGCCGACAACTGCGTCAACACCGATGGTCTTCCACTCTTCCATGAAGGGCTCGGTGCCGATCCAGTGGTCGCCCAGGAACATCATGGCTTCCTTGCCCAGCTCGTGGGTGATATCCACCATCTCCTTGGCCAGAGCCGCAACCTCACGGCGCTGGAAGGCCTGGAAGTCTTTAAACTCCTTGGAGGGAACCCGGTACTGGTTGTTGTAGTAACCCTGGTCCACGATGTACTCGGGGCGGAACTTATAGCCAACTTCCTTCTCGAACTGCTCCAGAATGTAAGGAGAAACGGAAGCGGAATAGCCATACCAGTCAACGAACTTCTCCCGCTTCAGCTCGTCGAACATCAGGGTGAACTGATGGAAGAAGGTGGTGTAGCGGATGACGTTGACGTAAGGGTGCTCTGCGATAAACTTGCGCAGACGCTCCATGGTGAACTTGTGGGTCTTGGGCTGACGGACGTCGAAGGTGATCTGGTGCTCGAAGTTCTGCCAGTTGTTGGTGACAGCGTTATACATATGGACGGGGTCCCAGATCAGGTAAGCCAGGAATGCCACGGTGTACTCATGGAAGGCATCGGGATTGGCAATGACCACACAGCCGGTTTCCGCATTGTAGTCCCAGGCATCAGTGGAAACAACCTCACCGGTGGTGCGGTCCACAACTTCCCACCAGCGCTTGATGTCGTCCCGGGTGTTGACTTCCATCAGCTCAGGGCTAATGCCCTTCATCAGGGGAATTTCCAGCGCGCCCTCGGTGGCGGTGTGGAAGCCGGTCATGATGTAGCACTGCTGGACTTCATCGGGGTTCGCCTTGGCCCAGACATTGTCCTTACGGGTGGTGTAGTAGGTGGAGTAAATCTTGGCGTTCTGGCCCTGCAGCTCGGCGGGGAAATCGGTGCCGTCGCAGTCACGGATGGCATCGGCGCCCCAGCGCTTCATGATTTCCAGGGTTTCGGGAACCACGTCCAGGTCGGTGGGAATGGTTACCCGGCCAACTTTTCTCATATCGTTCATATCAGCATTCTCCTTAATGGATCAAGATATTCTGGGTACAGTTTGCGTACAAAGCTTCCCTCCATACATATGGAGGGAAGAGATTGGGAGCGGCCGGAGTAAGCAAGCGGGAAACATACATTACGAAAAAGAAAATCATGTACCCAAACCGCACTTACTCCGCAAATTCAATCTTATTTATGGTAGGGGGCGTTATAGACAAACAGGGCAGTCAGCAGGAAAACGATTCCCACCAGCATAATTCCCAGCCCCAGCAGCTTGCCGGTCATCTTCCAGCCCACAATGGTCAGCACCATGCCCACCACGAAAAACAGCAGGATCAGAACGCCCCGAAGGGTCGCATGCTCTTTCCAAAAATTCATAATGTCACCTTAGCCTTTCAGACCGCCCACGGTCATACCCTTGGTCAGGTTCTTCTGCACGCAGATGTACAGGATCAGAACAGGCAGCATGACCAGCACCAGACCGGCATACATGGGGCCGTATTCTGCTGCGGACTGCTGTGCCTGCATCAGGTTCAGAAGGCCGGCAGGCAGGGTCCACCGATCCCGGTCGGTGACCAGGGTCTTGATGATGATGTATTCATTCCAGAAGGACAGGAAGTTGAACAGAATGACCGTGATGATGGAGGGCTTTGCCATGGGGAAAATGACCTGCATCATGGTGCGGAAATAACCGGCACCGTCAATATAGGCAGCCTCCTCAAAATCGTGAGGCAGGGTTGCAAAGTAGCTGGACAGCAGGTAGATGGTAAAGGGCAGCGCGGTTGCGGCATAGACAACTGCCACCACAATATGGTTGTTCAGCAGGACGCCGCTGCCCAGGATTCCCTTAAGCCACTTGTCGCCGTCAGACAGCATCAGGTAAATGGGAACGACAATGTAGTTGACGTTGATGAACAGGCCGGCCATGAAGCAGGTGTTCAGGAACTTCTGGCTGACAAACTTGAATCGTGCCAGGCAGTAGGAAGCAGGCAGCGCTACCACCAGCAGAATACCCAGGGCCATGACGGTGATCATAACAGAGTGCAGCATATAGCCGCCCATGTTGGCCTTTGTCCAGGCATCCGCAAAGTTCTGCCAATGGATGTGTGTGGGCAGTGCCCAGGGGCTGCCGTAGTGCTCGGAAGTCTCCTTGACAGAAGCCACCATGACCCACAGCACAGGAACCAGAATCAGCACAGCCAGAAGGCCCAGCACCAGATAAATGAAACCCTTATACAGGCGCTCGCCGCTGTTGACATCGTTTTTCAGTTTCATAGCTGCACCTCCTTAGAATTCCAGAATCTCGCGTTCAGTGACCTTGTTCACCAGTGCGGACAGGCCGAAGGACACCAGGAAGATCACAACGCCGATGGCCATGGCATAACCGTAGCCGCCGCCCAGATTCTTCTGGTTGTACATATACAACAGGGCCACATTGGATGCATTGTTGGGGCCGCCGCCGGTCATGGCGCTGACAAACAGGAAGGCCATGTTGATGGTGGAAATGATGAAGAATGTCAGAGTGGTACGGATGTTGGTCCAGATCAGAGGAATGGTGATCTGGAAGAACTGGGTGATGCGGTCAGCACCGTCCAGTCCGGCAGATTCATACAGGGAGCCGGGAACCGCAGACATGGAAGCCATGTACATGACCATGTAGTAGCCGATGGCCTGCCATACCATGGCAATGACCAGGCTGGTAATGACGTGCTCCTCGCCCTTCCAGAGGATGCCTTCCTTGCCGAACAGGTTCAGAATGCTGTTGAGCAGGCCGCGGTCGATATCATAAATGGCAGAGAAAATACCGGAGATAACGACGACAGACAGAATGTTGGGGATGTAGAACACGATCCGGAAGAAATCCTGACCCTTCAGCTTTTCCCGGGTAAGGATACCAGCGAAAACCAGTGCCGTAGCCATGGTGAACACCGTCACCATCACGATCAGCAGCAGCATGTTCTGCATGGACCGGATGAAGGTGGCATCCTTCATCAGCATCTGGAAATTCTTCAGACCAATGAAAACTTCATTGGGATTGAAGGTACTCCGCTGATACAGGGACAGCCGGAACACGTTGAAGGTAGGCACCACCATGAAAACAGCAAACAGGATCACAGCCGGTGCCACGCACGAGAAGATAAAGCCCGTGCGCTTGAGATTGCTTTTCATCTTAAACCAACTCCTTATTTTATTTTACCAAAGGTATTTTCCGCCGGACAGGCTGTACCTGTTCAGGGGAAAGTACCTTATTAGAATACTTTGGGTCATGACCCCGCCCTACAATAGTGCATACCGAAAAAAATGGGTGGCAGTGACAGAAGTCACTGCCACCCAAATTGCTTACTGTGTGGTCTTCCGAAGAATCAGATTAGCCCAGCTTGTTGGCAGCCATCAGAGCGGAGTTGGTCTTGACCAGCTCAGCGTAATCGTCGATGGTGATAGTACCGGCGACCAGGGAGTCGATGGGAGCGAAGAAGGTGTCGGAAACAGTGACACCGGGGATCTCACCGAAGGCAGCGAAGCCGCCCAGAGCGGAGGTAGCGCCGTTGTCATAGATGGAGTAGAACATCTTCTGCTCGCCTTCCATGCCGTCAGCAACACCAACGATGGGCTGTGCAGCGCCAGCGGTAGCGAAGATGGAAGCAGCCTTGTCGGAGTACAGGAAGGCCACGAACTGCTCAGCCTCAGCGATGTGCTCAGCAGCAGCGGGGATCCAGGCCTGCTCGATCCAGCAGAAGGAGCAAGGAGCGTTGCCAGCAGCGGGAACAGCGGTCATGCCCCAAGCGAAGGTGTCGCCCAGAGTAGCTGCGTAGTCAGCCATCTCACCGGTGATCCAGGTGCCGTTGGGCATGAACAGAGCGGAGCCGTTCATGGGCATCTGCTGGTTCTTGGTGAAGTCCTGGTTGTTAGCCTGAGCGGGGGTAGAAGGATGGGTGTAGTCAGCCAGCTTGTCCAGGATAGCCAGCAGGGTCTGGCCGTTCTCGGAGTCCCAAGCGCCCTCTTCGTAGTTGGTGACAGCGTTGAAGAACTCGGGGCCGCCGATGGCGTTCATCAGAGCGAACATGAAAGCGTCGTAGTAGCCAGCGGTGGGGTAGGTGAACAGAGCGATGCCCTCAGCAGCGGCCACATCGCCCAGAGCCCACATCTCGTCCCAGGTGGTGGGAACTTCCCAGCCCTTGTCCTCAAACAGCTTTGCGTTGTAGAACAGGCCGCAGGGAGAGTAGAACATGGGAGCCATGTAGGTCTTGCCATCGGCATAAGGATTGGTGGCAGAAGTAGCGGTGAAGCCGGGGATGATCTTCTCAGCGGGGGTGGTGGATTCGCCGGGGATGGTGGTAGCCAGCATATTGGTCAGGTCGTGCATAGCGTTAGCCTTAACCAGCTGCTCGGTCAGACCTGCGGGACGGCCCAGAGCCAGGTGGACAACGTCGGGGAACTCGCCGTTCTGCATGGGGCCGGACAGAACATCCTCCAGGTTCTTGTCGGTGGTCAGCTCAACCTTGATGCCGGTCTCAGCTTCGAAAGCGGCAGCAACGTCAGCCCAGACCTGAGAGCCGTAAGCGGTCTCGATGGCAGCGACCTTGATGGTCACAGCTTCTGCAGCGGGAGCCTCAGTGGCAGCAGGAGCCTCAGTCTTGGGAGCCTCGGTAGCAGCGGGAGCTTCTTCCTTAGCGCCGCAGGCAGCCAGAGACATAACCATGGCCAGAGCCAGCAGAAGTGCAATGATCTTCTTCATTTGTTATTCCTCCATATTATTTTGTTTGAAATTTTGCGGATGCCTTTTTCCGCTGTATTTAGTATACAAAATATCCTGACTTTCTCAAGCAGGATATTGCGTATTTTTTTATAGATATTGTCATCCAGAGATTTTCAGCATTTCGTTCAGTATGTACATCCCAAAATTGTGCACTTCGTATAGCTTTGTGCAAAATAGAACATTCCCTTCTGAATTTTTCTTTTTATGATGTAATTTTCCTGTTGTAAAAAGCAACAAAATATAATACCATATCAATAATCCTAAAAAAGCGGAGTCAACCCATGAGCAGATATTATTACAGTCTGAATAAAGACCAGTCTTTTACCATTCGCGGAACTGCAAAATTGCTGAATATTGCCAGTTCCCGGTATGGCGGCGACTGGCATTCCGTACCCCACACCCACAACCACACAGAACTGTTTTTCATTGTCAGCGGCAAGGGACAGTTCCTGATCCAGGATCAGTTTTTCCCTGTTGGCATCAACAATCTGGTGATCATCAACCCCAATGTTCTCCATACAGAAGACAGCCTGAACGCCCAGCCTCTGGAATACATCGTGTTGGGAATCGATGGCATAGAGCTTGCCAATGACGAAAATTCCAACGGCCGGTTCAGCATTCTGGACCATATGGAAAGTGTGGAGATTTCCGGCTGTCTGCGTAACATTCTCCGGGAGATGGAACAGAAAAGCACCGGCTACGAGGATGTCTGCCAGGCTTACATGGAGATCCTGATCATCCGCCTGATGCGCAGCACCACTCTCTCCGTTCCCTCGGAACCTCAGATCAGTTCCGGCAACCGCCAGTGCGCCGCTGTCCGCCGCTACATCGACCTGCATTTCAAGGAACCCCTTACCCTGGAGCAGCTGGCGGAAGAATCCCACATGAACAAATATTATCTCTCCCACTCCTTCAAACGGGAATATGGCACCTCCCCCATCAATTACATGATCTCCCGCAGGATCGAGGAAAGCAAATATCTGCTGGCAGAGACCGACCTGTCCATGACCCAAATTGCCCAGCTTCTGGGATTCTCCTCCTTGAGCTACTTCTCCCAGGTCTTCCGAAGAACCCAGTCCGTCAGCCCCCTGGAATACCGCCAGAGCACAAAAACCATACCGTAACCGCCGGAACCCCCGGCGGTTTTTTCTGCTTCCACGCTTGACATTCTGATATCTTTTTGATATCATTTAGATAGAAGAAACAATTACCAAAGGAGGTTATTTTTATGACAGAAAAGGTATTGAACAAAAACCGCAACGGTATGGCCATGCTGCTGATCCTGATGGGCACCCTGCTGGGCGGCATCATCGGAGGGACCTATATGCTGATGACCAGCGGAGAGAACGGCTGGCTGGCGATTCCCGGTCTGCTGTGCCTGTTCGCAGCAGTTGCCGCAGGCATCGCCCTGTCCGGTCTGAAGGTTCTGAAGCCCCAGGAAGCACTGGTGCTGACCCTCTTCGGCAGATATATCGGCACCCTCAAGGGTGAGGGCTTCTACTGGGTCAACCCCTTCTGCTCCGCCGTCAATCCCGCCGCCGGCACCGTGCTGAATCAGAGCGGCGACGTTAAGTCCGCCCGTCCGGATCTGACCGGCAACAAAATGTCCCTGAAAATCATGACCCTCAGCAACAACCGCCAGAAGATCAACGACTGCCTTGGCAATCCCGTGGAGATCGGCATTGCCGTCATGTGGCGTGTGGTTGACACCGCCAAAGCCGCCTTTAATGTGGATAATTACAAAGCATTCCTGTCTTTGCAGTGCGACAGCGCTCTGCGGAACATCGTTCAGATGTACCCCTACGATTCCGCCCCCAACGTGGACACCACCGGTGACGGCATTGCCGATGACGGCAGCCTGAGAGGCTCTACCGAAGTGGTGGTGGCCCGGATCAAGGAAGAGATTCAGTCCCGGGTGGAGGATGCCGGTCTGGAGATCGTGGATGCCCGGATCACGTATCTCGCCTACGCCCCGGAAATCGCCGCGGTCATGCTCCAGCGCCAGCAGGCCAGCGCCATCGTGGATGCCCGGAAGCTCATCGTGGACGGTGCCGTGGGTATGGTGGAAATGGCACTGGAACGGCTGAATGAAAATCACATCGTCGACCTGGACGAGGAGCGGAAGGCCGCCATGGTCTCCAATCTGCTGGTGGTCCTCTGCGGAAACAAGGATGCCCAGCCCATCGTCAACTCCGGCTCCCTGTACTAAGCCATGGCCGCAGCACAGAAGAAGGAAGGGCCCCTGAGACTGGCCCCCGACAATCAGAAAAAGCAGGTCCCCCTGCGCCTGTCTCCCAAGCTCTACAACGCCATCGCCGCCTGGGCCGAGGACGATTTCCGCAGCGTCAACGGTCAGATCGAGTATCTGCTGACGGAGTGCGTCAAGCAGCGAAAGAAAAACGGCGGATATGTCTCCGACGAACTGGATAAACCCTTGGAACTGGATTTTCTGAAGGAGGTATGATTATGAAAGAATTTCTGCTGCCCTTTGCCTGTCTTGCAGCCTTCGGTCTGTTTGTGATGTGGCTGCGGACACTTCCTTTCCGTGAAAAACGATCCAGGGAACCGGAACAGACCGCCCACGCCCGGCTTTTGTCCCGCCGGGTAGAAACCGGTACCAACCGAACCGGACGTTCCTCCGGCTTGGGATATAACTACGTTGTGACCTTCCAGCTTAATGACGGCTCTATTCTGGAGCTGTACACCCACGATGTGGAGTACGGCGCTCTCCGGGAGGGCATGTCCGGCAAGCTCAGCTGGCACAAGCAAAATATGACGGGCTTTGAGCCCGATATGGAGGTTTGAATATGAGTGGAATCTGCCCCTGCACCATGGGAAACAGCATCTCCAAGGCCCTGTTCGGCATGCGGGATGCTAAAAAACACAACAGCGAAGAACCCCGGCAGTCCGCAAAAGCCACTGTCCTGTCCCGGACGGTCCAGCGCACCAATAAGATCACCAATTTCCAGGAAAGCCCCTGGCTGTATCTGGTTACGTTCCGAACTGAGGAAGGCGCAGAACTGGAACTGCAGGTCAAGGAAGATGCCTACCCTCAGCTGAAAGAGGAAACAACCTGGACCATTACCTGGCAGGGCGAGGAATTGGTATCCTTTGAATAAAAAGGAGGTCTACTTATGGCGTGGAAACCCTATCAGGATCAGCAAAACAAGGCTTACAGCAGCATTCTGACCACCTTATTCCCGGAACAGACAAAAACACTTCCCCGCATCCTTGTATGGAGCGTCATTTTCCTGCTGGATCTGAGCCTCTGCGTGTTCGGTGCCTTCCATTTCGGCCTGCTGCAATTTGGAAATTACCGCAATACCACCGAAGCCACGCTGGGCATCCTGCCTCTGCTGGCAGCCGTCCTCGGCATTTTCTGGCTGCAGGGTGTCCTCTGGGGCTGGATCACCAGCTTTTTCAAAAAGAGAAAGGAAGATCGCAGTGTTTCCTTATAAATTACCGTTAAAATTCATTCTGCTTTGGATTGTAAACCTCGCCATCCTGGTGGCCATCTCTCTGTACACCGGCTTTCATGAAATTCTGATGGATGTCATCGTCGGACAGGTCCACTGGATCTATCTGGCAGCGGGCGGCATCCTGGCTGGTCTGGAAGAAGCCCTCTGGGATAAGCTGAAAGGCAATTGAACAGACAAAAGGCGTGCTGCAACAGCACGCCTTTTCCTATACATTATATATTCTCTTTCTTTTGCAGGTTGATAATATGCTTGAACTTTCCGCTGTTGGGATTCTGGCAGGGCCGGTCCTCTGACAGCGTTACCGCCACATGGCTGACTCCCTGTGTCGCCAGGAAACGCTCCAGAGCTTCCTTTGCTTCCCGGAAACGCGCTTCCCGGTCTATCCCCTCTTTTTCTTCCAGTCTCAGCTCCAGCCGGTTTCCCGGATGCACCAGCACCTGGAAGCGGCGAAGACCATGGACTTCCTTCAATACCGCATACAGCGGCATGGGTGCAATACGGACGGTCTTCTCCCCTTCTGCAAAAGTGGTGACATCGTCGGTTCTGCCCTCCAGTTCCAGCCAGGGCGCAGGATTGCCGCAGGGACAGGGCTCCCGGTGCAGAATCACCCGGTCCGTCACCTCGTAGCGGATATAGGGCTGTGCATAATTATAGAGATTGGTCAGATACAGTTTTTCCGCCCGGACCCCATCCGGCACCGGGTTGCCCGCTCCGTCCACCGGCTCAACGATGAGCCAGTCGTCATTGATGTGGAAATGCTTCTGCCTGCATTCGCAGGCTACGGTGCCGCCCTCGGTGCAGGAATAAGAGGTCTGGACATAGCAGTGGAAGGTTTCCGCTAATTTTTCCCGCAGGGCATCCGACAAATATTCGCCGCCGGTCATGATAATGACAGGAGAAATCTTCAGCCGTCCTGCCTGGGCTTCCTCAATAAGCAGTTCCAGATTGGACGGATAACCTCCCAGCATATCCGGCTGGAATTTGTTCAGCTGCTCTACGATTCGGGGGATGGGATACAGGGCGCTGGATACCGCCATCTGCTTCTTTTTCCAGGGCATGCTGCGAAGCCTCGACCGGATGCTGCTGTTGCCCAGATAGAAGCCTTCGTCCGCAAAGACACCGATGCTCTTTTTGCCCCGCTTCAGAAATGCCTTCAGGTCCTCTTTTCTGGCATAGCTGCGGCAGGCGGCAATGCCGCCCATGACATTGTTGGCAGATTTATCATAAACAGCGATCAGAGGCGTTCCCGTAGAGCCGGAGGTGGTGAAGACCAGATACTTCTTTTTCAGCCATCTTCCGATATTGTCTGTATCCTCCAGAAAGGCTTCCACTTCTTCCAGCTTCAGTTCCCGGTCGCAGACCCACTGGTTCCAGTTGTCCGTGAGGGTCCTTTTGTCAGTAACCGGCAGGTCAGTCAGGGAAACGTTCTCCGGCAGATCCCGGTAAAGTTCCCGGTAATAGGGGCTGTTTTCTCTGGCATGGGCCACCAGTTCTTCCAGCCGCTGCCTGCGAAGTGCTTCCCGTTCCCCGGAATCCATTTTTTCATAATCCCTGCAAAGCTTCATGGCTTTGATGATCCCGATTTTCTTCATACTGCATCCTCCGCTTATATGGCAGCAGGCGCAGCAAAGTACCTTGCTGCGCCTGTAACCTGTTCTTGATTAACCCCGCATAGCACGCTTTCTTGCGATGTTGATGGGGCCTTCCTGCATGTTGTTGATCCATGCAAGGCTCTTGCCGGCACCGTAGGCGGTGCAGGAATCCGGGTCATCGGCAATGATGCAGCCGATGCCGGTGCGCTCTGCCAGCAGCATATCCATACCCCACAGCTGGCTGCAGCCGCCGGTTAGGGTGATGCCGTTCTCGGAAATATCGGACACCAGTTCGGGGCTGGTCTCTTCCAGCACGCCCAGCACCTCGTCGGCAATCTGCCGGGCGGGACGGCGGAGGATCTCGTAAATTTCGGTAGAGGTCAGGGTCACCATCTTGGGCATGCCGGTCTTGTAGTCGCGGCCCTTGACGTTCATGCTGCGCTCTTCATCCCGGGGATAGACCTGACCGATCTGGATCTTGATTTCCTCGGCAGTGACCTGTCCGATGACCACGCCATGCTGGCGGCGGACGTACCGGGCAATGAGACCGTCAAAATAATTACCGGCGATCTTCAGAGAGGAGGAAACCGCAACACCATTCATGCTGAGGACAGCAATATCCGTAGTACCGCCGCCGATATCCACCACCAGATGTCCGTTGGCGCCCCGGATATCCAGGCCGGCGCCCAGGCCTGCTGCCAGAGGCTCTTCGATCAGGAACACACGGCGGGCACCGGCTTCGATGGCGGCGTTGATCACACTGCGCTCTTCGACTTCGGAAACACCGGAGGGAACAGAGATGACCACGCGGGGCTTGGGCGTGAACAGGCCAGCCTTGGTGGCGGTCTTGAACATCTCCTGCAGCATCCGGACCGTCATTTCATGGTCAGACACGATGCCGTCCTTCAGAGGATGCATGGCCACCACGTTGCCGGGGGTACGGCCCAGCATATTCCGGGCGGCGGCACCTACCTGCAGGATCTTACCGGTATTCTTGTCCACCGCCACCACAGAGGGCTCCCGGACCACCAGTCCCTTGCCGTCGGCATAGATCAGAACATTACAGGTACCCAGGTCCACGCCCAGGTCATTGCTAAACATAGAAAACAGAGACATATTACACCTTTACTTTCGTGCTGCCGCAACAGCGGCACAATGTACTTCCTTCGCCCCGGCAGTCAGCAGGACCCGCGCCGCTTCTCCTGCGGTGGCGCCTGTGGTCAGGATGTCATCCAGCAGCAAAATACGCTTACCTGCAATTTGCGTCCGGTCTGTTTCCCGGTACGCACCCAGCACATTGGCCCGGCGCTTTTCTGCGCCGAAGATGCCGGATTGGGGGCGGTTATGACGAACTTTTTTCAACAGTGGAACCGGGGTCATCCCCAGTTCCCTGCCCACAGCCTTTGCAATCAGCTCCACCTGATCGTAGCCCCGGCGAAACCGCCGCAGGGGACTCACCGGCACCCAGGTCAGAACATCGAAGCCCTCCGGGTGGCTTTGCAGCAGCTTCATGGCAAGCAGTTTCCCGTAAGCGGAGGCAAAACTGCGGGCATTGTAGAATTTAAAGCGCAGTAAACTTTTTCTTACGCTGCCTTCATAGTACCAGACCGCAGCGAAACTGTCAAGAAATTGCAGTTTTTCTTTGCGGTTTGGATATTCCTGCGCATCGGTGCGGCAGAAGCTGCACAGGTCCGTTTCGTCCTTTTTCAGCAGCTTCCCGCAGAGCACACATTTCGGCGGAAAGAGGACCGAAAGAATCCAATGGTACAGTTTCATCCGACTTTCCCCTGCAATCTCAGCTTCAGACCGGTATAGCGACGGTTCTTTTTAGCGTTTTCCACCATGACACCTACCGTTTCCTCCCGGCCTACGATGATCAGCAGTTCCCGGGCCCGGGTAATGGCGGTATAGAGGATGCTGCGGCTCAGCAGATACGGAGATCCGTTCCAGGCCGTCAGAATCACCGCCCGGTATTCGCTTCCCTGACTTTTGTGAACTGTCATAGCGTAAGCAGGTTCCAGTTCGTTCAGCTGGGTGAAGTCGTAATCTGCCTCCCGGTCATCGAACCGGATGGTCATGGTCTCCGTGCCGAAATCGATCTCCCGGATAATGCCTACGTCACCGTTAAAAATACCGGTACCCACTTCGCTGCCGTCAGTGCGCTTCCACATAATATCGTAATTGTTGCGGATCTGCATGACCCGGTCCCCTTCCCGGAAAATATAATCTCCGAAGGCCCGCTCCTTTTTGTCGGGGGAAGCAGGATTCAGGGCTCCCTGCAGCATCTGATTCAGGGCCACAGTGCCCACACCGCCCTTGCGGGTGGGGGAAAGCACCTGGATCTGATCTGCGGGAATCCCCATATTTTTCGGAAGCCGGGTGGTGCACAGATCCCGGACGAGGGTGGTCACCGTCTCTTCATTCTGGCGGCGCATGAAGAAAAAGTCGCTTTTTACATTTTTCAGGTCCGGCATTTCCCCCCGGTTGACCCGGTGGGCATTCATGACAATGAGACTTTCCTGAGCCTGCCGGAAAATATCCGTCAGCCGCACCGAAGGCAGCTGACCGCTGCGAAGCATATCGCTGAAAGGAAATCCGGGTCCCACAGGCGGAAGCTGGTCCGGGTCGCCCACCAGAATCAGCCGTTTCCCATGGGGTATCGCCTGCAAAAGGGCGTGCAGCAGCTGCACATCCACCATGGACATCTCGTCCACGATGACCGCGTCACATTTCAGTGGGTTGTCCTCGTCCCGGACGAAGACCATTTTTCCCGTATTCTGGTCGATGTCCGCTTCCAGAAGGCGGTGGATGGTGGAGGCATCTTCCCCCGTCACCTCCGTCAGCCGCTTGGCTGCCCGGCCTGTGGGAGCTGCCAGCAGACATTTCAGCTGCATCTGCCCAAGAAGCTCCAGGATACCATTTAATATAGTAGTCTTACCGGTGCCGGGACCGCCGGTGATCAGCAGCAGTCCCGAAGAAGCCGCCGCCCGGATTGCCTGCTCCTGCTGGGCAGAATATTCGATACCGCCGGTTTTGGAGATGCTGCGGATCAGCTTTTCCAGTCCCTTCGGCTCCGGGAAGCGGTTGTTGGCAAACCGCAGCAGAGTTTCCGTGCAGTAGGTTTCCGCCTCATACAGCTGGGGCAGATAGATCACCGTAATGCCCGCCAGCGCATCCCGAACCAGCCGCTCCCCTTCCAGCAGCCGCTGAACGCCCTGCTGCACCGCCTCCGGTTCTACGGAAAGCAGCTGAGCGGTGGCGGGAATCAGTTTTCCCTCCGGCAGGAAGCTGTGGCCGGCATTCAGGTTGTAGGCCAGTTCAAAGAGGATGCCTGCCTCCACCCGCCGGGGGTCATCCGCGGCAACGCCCAGTTCGATAGCAAACCGGTCCACTGCACCGAAGGGAGCTTCCAGTCCTTCATCCATCAGCAGGTAGGGATCATCGTACAACAGCTCCACGGTGCTGTCACCGTATATTTTATAAGTACGCACCGCCAGCTCCGCAGGTAGGTGATGCAGGGCAAAAAATTCCATCAGCTGCCGCATACCAACCTGGAGCTTAAACTCCTCACCGATAGCCCGGGCCCGTTTTTCCGAAATACCCGAAACCTCCGCCAGCCGTTCCGGCTCCCGTTCCATGATCAGCAGGGTCTGATCGCCGAAATGCTCCACGATCCGGGCTGCGGACCGGGGACCGATGCCCTTGACCACCCGGCTGGAAAGATAGCTCAGGATTTCCATAGAGGTCTGTGGCATGAGGCGCTCCAAAAATTCCGCCTCAAACTGCCGCCCGTAGCTGCTGTGATTGCTCCATTTTCCCGTGACCATGAGCCGTTCGCCCACAGCAGGCAGCGGGATGGTGCCTACCACCGTCACCATCTGACCGCCGCCCACATTCAGCCGCAGCACCGAATAACCGTTTTCATAATTCTGGTACACCACCGCACTGATGGTGCCCTGCAGAATTTCCATTTCCTGTTCCATGAATTCCGATTCTCTCCCGTTCCAGCCGAAAAACCAGTTCCTCCCGGCTGCAATATTCCACTCCTGGCAATCTTTTCCCTGTTCCTTCCACTATAATCAGCGGAAGCGGCAAAAACCCCATCTCCCGGAGCCACTTTGATCTGGCTAAGATTTCTTCATCCGGCTGTCCGAAACAAACAATTGCGCAGCCTTTTCCCGCCGGAAGCAGCCAGCCCAGCACCGTTAAAATCGCGCACAATGCACCAAACGCAGCCAGCGCTCCCACCGCAAAATACCACAGCAACCACATCACCTCATGGTATTCTATGACATCCGGGGATATTTTGTGCCTATTTTACTACATTTTCATAAAAATGAAAAGACCCTTCACGAATCTTTTACAAAGTTACTGGTAAAAATATACAGATAACAACCTTGTCCATTGGCAACGTCACCAAATATTTACAAAAATATTGGTCAATATGTAACTCTTGCATCTTTCCCCAATGTAGGGTATAATATTTTGGAATTGCTATGGTCAATTTCAATCGTTTTCGCCGGGAGGCATTATGAAGATACTGAGTCTTCTGATGTGGGTCGGCCAGTTTGGCTTTTCCATCATTTTCCCCACTTTGTTTTTTCTGCTGCTGGCAGTATGGCTGCAGCAAAAATTCCTGCTGGGTGGATGGATCATAATTCTGTTCGGAATTTTGGGGATTCTGACCTCCATCAGCACCACCAAATCCTGCCTGCGTTCTCTGCGAAAGGCCGCAGAAGAAGCCAGCGGCCAGAGGGAAATCCCCATCAGCTTCAATAACCACACCTGATAGTAAAGGAACATCCCAAATGAAACTACAACCCGCATCCCGCAGGGAGATCAAACGCATTGCCCTTGGCACACTGGTCTGTGATGTACTTCTGATTGCCGGACTGTGGCTGCTGAGTCAGTTTGATATGGGCAGCTTCGATTTTGTCCGCATCCTCCTCAGCGCCGCCTGCGGCAGCGTTATCGCCGTGCTGAATTTCACCATTTTGTGTCTGACGGTGCAGAGCGCCGTAGAGATCGAAAACAAGCGGAAAATGAAAGCCCGTTTTCAGCTGAGCTACAACATCCGCATGGTAATCCAGGCCGGTTGGGTGGTTGCCTGTTTTCTGATCAAGCCCCTGCATTTTGTAGCCGGTGCCGCTCCGATTTTGTTTCCCAATGTGGTAATCTACTACCTGCAATTCAAAGGTAAGCTCCTTCCCAAAGAGGAGCAGCGCACACCCCCTTCCGAATCGTAAACAAGAATCTCGTAAAGTGAGGTCAGTTATATGGAATTATCAATCAATGGCGCCGGTATCATTGCTGAAATCCCCAATGTTCCCATCTTTGGCACTGTCCAGATCACCCAGACCCTGACAGTTTCCTGGCTTGTCATGCTCATCATCTCCGCCCTGTGCATCTGGCTGGGTTCCGGTCTGAAGGTAACCAACATTTCCCGGAAGCAGGCTGTGGCTGAAATGGGTGCCACTGCCCTGCTGAACTTTGTCCGCGGCAACATGGGCAAGGAATTTGACCATTACATTCCCCTGGTAGGTACCATCTTTATTACCTCCGTTGTCTCCAATCTTATCAGTCTGGCGGGATTCTGGAGCCCCACTGCTGACCTGATGACCGAACTGGCCTGGGCCCTGGTGGTCTTCGTTCTGATCACCTATCACAAGATCAAGTCTTCCGGCATTGGCGGCTATCTGAAGGGTTTCCTGGATCCCATCTTCGTCATGGCTCCCATCAATGTCATGAGTGAATGCTTTACCCCCATCTCCATGGCCTGCCGTCATTTCGGCAACATTCTCTCCGGTACCGTCATCAGCGCTCTGGTTTACGGCGCGCTGACCGCAGCCAACAACGCGCTCTTCGGCGCTCTGGGCTCCAATCTGTGGATCGCCATCGGCCTTGCCCTCATCGGCTGCGGCATGATCGTTGTTTTCCGTAAGGGCAGCAAGAAGTTCCCCCTTGTTATCGGTATTATTTTCTGCGTACTGGGCATTCTGGCTGCCATCACCAACCTGGGCGTCAGCTATCCCTGGCTGACCATCGGCATCCCCGCCCTCCCCAGCCTCTACTTCGACTGGTTCGGCGGCTGCATCCAGGCATTTATCTTCTGCACCCTGACCACTCTCTTCATCAAACAGGCCGCCGGCGACTGATCGCCCAAAACGGCCATTTGAATAAACAAGCAAAAGATGTATTTTATTTAGGAGGAAACTATTATGGATTACACTGTTCTGGCAAAAGGTATCACCCTGGCAGGCTGCGCCATCGGTGCAGGTCTGGCTCTGATTGCAGGTATCGGCCCTGGTATCGGCGAAGGTAACTGTGCCGCTGCTGCCTGTGAGGCTGTCGGACGCCAGCCCGAGTGCAAGGGCGATGTCACCAGCACCATGATCCTGGGTATCGCACTGTCCGAGACCACCGGTATTTACGGCTTCGTTACCGGTCTGCTGCTGATCTTCGCAGCTCCCGGCATGTTCATGAACTACCTGGGCTAATTTCCGATCATCAGCTTTTCAATTGACCGGAAGGAGGCCAATCAATGGAAACAATTTATCAGTCCCTGGTGGCGGTAAATCCCGTAACACTGATTGCCCAGATCTGCAACTTATTTCTCCAGCTGTTCGTATTCAAGAAATTCTTCTGGGACAGGATCCTTGCCATTCTTGACCAGCGCCGGGAGGCTGCTGACAAGGAGATCAGCGATGCCAAGGCAGCTCATGCCGAAGCAACCGCCATCAAGGCAACTTACGAGCAGAATATGAAGGAAGCCAAGGAAAAGGCAGAGGGCATTCTCATCAATGCCCAAAAAACCGCTACAGCCCGCAGCGAGGAGATCATCAGCCAGGCCCAGCAGGCCGCTGCCCAGATCAAATCCAAGGCATCTGCTGACATCGAGATGGAGAAGAAAAAGGCCATCAACGATGCCAAGAACGAAATTTCCGGTCTTGCCATGGCCATTGCCGGCAAGGTCGTGGAGCGGGAGCTGAACACTGAAGACCAGTCTGCTCTGATCGACCGTTTCATCAATGAATTGGGTGACGGCGTATGACAGAAGTCGGAAGTGTTTACGGCGAATCGCTGTACGAGCTGGCCAAGGACGAAGGCTTGACCAAGCTTATCGGGGAGCAGCTTGCTGTTTTGCAGCAGAGCTTCCAGCAGGAGCCGGATTTTCCCCGTCTTCTCTCCTCCCCCAACCTGACCAAGGCGGAGCGCTGCCAGATCTTAGATGACAGCTTCCGCGGCTCCGTGCACCAGTATGTGCTGAATTTCCTGAAAATTCTTACGGAAAAGGGCTATATGCGCCACTTCTCCTACTGCTGTGATGCCTATCTGGAGCACTACGATCAGGACAACGGCATTCTGCGAGTGAACGCTGTTTCCGCTGTGGCTTTGACCGAGGCACAGAAGGATAAGCTCACCCAGAAGCTTTCCCGGATCACAGGCAAGGAAATTGCCCTGCGAAACCGGATTGATCCCCGAGTCTACGGCGGCATCCGCCTGGACTATGACGGTCAGCGCCTGGACGACACGGTGTCCCACCGCTTGGATGCCATCCGGGATCTGCTGAATAAGACCGTACTCTGACGAGAAAGCAGGGACTGTATGGAACTTAGACCCGAAGAAATAACCAAAATCATTCGTAGTCAGGTCAAAAACTACGAAAATAAAATTGAAGTAAGCGAGACCGGCGTGGTCATTCTGGTAGGCGACGGCATTGCCAAGGCCTCCGGCCTCGACAAGTGCATGGCCGGCGAGCTGGTGGAATTTCCCGACGGCTCCTACGGTATGGCCCAGAATCTGGAAGAGGATACCGTCTCCATCGTTATCCTCGGCTCCGACCAGAGCATCAAGGAAGGCGATACCGTCAAGCGTACCGGCCGCGTGGTGTCCGTACCCGTTGGCGAAGGTCTCATCGGCCGTGTCGTCAACGCACTGGGCGAACCCATCGACGGCAAGGGCGCCATCGCTGCCGAAGGCTACAGGCCTATCGAAATGCCCGCCCCCGGTATCATCGAGCGCCAGCATGTCAGCCGTCCTCTGCAGACCGGCATCAAGGCCATCGACTCCATGATCCCCATCGGCCGTGGCCAGCGTGAGCTGATCATCGGTGACCGCCAGACCGGTAAGACCACCATCGCTACCGATACCATTCTGAACCAGAAGGGCAAGAATTGTATCTGTATTTACGTTGCCATTGGCCAGAAGCGCTCTACCGTTGCACAGGTGGTGGAAAACCTGACCGTCGGCGGTGCCATGGACTACACCATCGTGGTTTCCGCAACCGCCTCCGAGCTGGCACCTATGCAGTTCATCGCCCCCTACGCAGGCTGCTCCATGGGCGAGCACTTCATGCACCAGGGCAAGGATGTTCTGGTCATTTACGATGACCTGTCCAAGCACGCTGTTGCGTACCGTGCCATCTCTCTGCTGATCCGCCGTCCCCCCGGACGCGAAGCTTACCCCGGCGACGTTTTCTATCTGCACTCCCGTCTTCTGGAGCGTGCAGCCCAGATGTCTCCCGAACTGGGCGGCGGTTCTCTGACTGCCCTGCCCATCATCGAGACCCAGGCCGGTGACGTTTCTGCCTACATTCCCACCAACGTCATCTCCATCACCGACGGCCAGATCTTCCTGGA
>ERZ1032130.166-NODE-166-length-19989-cov-5.756145_pt1 | contig 19989 bp, 20 predicted proteins | sample MGYA00517879_ERZ1032130 | MGnify/ENA primary metagenome ERZ1032130 (study PRJEB33719, sample SAMN04262597) | wastewater metagenome | biome: rural village; feature: animal feces; material: feces | host: Bos taurus | place: El Salvador | collected 2012-01-31 ...
CTGACGCTGTCACAAGAGCACCCCCCTTCCAATCTCGTTTTTTCAAATCTGCCGGATTCGCATTTGCCAAAATATCTGCTGCGATCCTTTACTCGACGAAAACAGTTTCGTAGAAATCGGTGCGCTTGTAAAAGCAAGAGCAACAGATTTCAACTTGAAACAAACAGAAACTCCTTCTGACGGTGTTGTAACCGGCTACGGAGTAATTGACGGTAATCTCGTGTATGTATATAGCCAGGATGCTTCTGTTTTGAACGGTTCTGTTGGCGAAATGCATGCGAAAAAGATTACGAACCTCTATGATTTGGCAATGAAAACAGGTGCACCTGTAATCGGTTTAATCGATTCTGCCGGACTTAGATTACAAGAAGCAACAGATGCATTGAATGCATTTGGCGAAATCTATTTGAAACAGACAATGGCATCAGGAGTAATCCCACAGATTACAGCTATCTTTGGTAGCTGCGGTGGTGGACTTGCTATGATTCCTACATTGACAGATTTCACATTTATGGAAGAAAAGAACGCAAAATTGTTTGTGAACTCTCCAAACGCATTGGATGAAAATGAAATTTCAAAATGTGATACTTCAGCAGCTTCTTTCCAGAGCAGCGAAGCAGGCATTGTTGATGTGGTTGCAGATGAAGCAACAATTTTTGCTCAGATTAGAGAATTAGTGGCTATGTTGCCATCTAATAACGAAGATGATGATTCACTCATCGAATGCACAGACGATATCAACAGAGTATGTGCAGAACTTGAAAACTGTGTTGGTGATACATCTATCGCATTATCACAGTTATCAGACAACGGTGTATTCTTTGAAACAAAAGCAGAATACGCAAAAGAAATGGTTACAGGTTTCATCAAATTAAACGGCGCTACAGTTGGTGCAGTTGCTAACCGTACAGAAGTTTATGCAGATGGCGCGGTAGCAGAAAAATTTGATGCAGTTTTAACAGCTAACGGCTGTGAAAAAGCAGCAGATTTTATTAATTTCTGTGATGCATTCCAGATTCCTGTATTATCTTTAACAAACGTAAAAGGCTTCAAAGCTACAAAATGCAGTGAAAAGAGAATTGCGAAAGCAGTAGCTCGTCTTACATATGCTTTTGCCAACGCTACAGTACCAAAGGTAAACGTAGTAATCGGCAAGGCTTTAGGAAGCGCTTATGTTGCTATGAACTCTAAAGCAATCGGTGCAGACATTACAATGGCTTGGCCAAATGCCGAAATCGGTGCTATGGAAGCTTCTCTTGCAGCAAAAATCCTTTGTGACGGACAGGGTGCTGAAAAAATTGCAGAATGTAAAGAAGCATACGCAGCATTACAGAACAATGTAAACAGTGCAGCAGCAAGAGGTTACGTAGACCAGATCGTTTCTCCACAGGATACAAGAAAATATGTTATCGGTGCTTTTGAAATGCTCTTTACAAAAAGAGAAGACCGTCCGGTTAAAAAACACGGCACAGTATAGGAAAGGATGATACTTAATATGAAAAAATTATTAGTCGTATTATGTATGCTTACCTGTATTTTCGCTACAACTGCCTGTGGAAGCGATAAGGCAGACGTTGTAGAGCCAGAGTTTTTGGCAATTCTGGATGATGCTGCTGTAGAAGAAGAAGGCGGAAACGAGGCCATTTTGAAGGATTATGCACTCTCTTATTATGAGCTTATGGTGGAGTGTGTGGAAGAAGACCTTGTTGACACATATGCATTCCAGTACGGAGAGGAAATGGAATGGTTAAAAGCCGCAGCTACAAGCTACAATTCAGCACTGGAAGATATGGGAAGTGTGAAAGATTTTGCATTCGATACCCAGGAAGAATTAGATGCATTTCTTGACTCTATTGAAGTGAATATTTCTGAAAAAGAAGTAATTATAAATGTTCCGCTTGAAGGTACAGAAAAAAATGCAAGCGTAGAAATCATTATAAATGGAAAGGGTATCGTTACAAGTATGACAACAAACGTTGAACGTACTTTTGGCGAACTTATGACAAATGCAGCCCTCAATACTTTATTAGGTATGGGCACAGTTTTTGCGGTATTAATTTTAATTTGCTTTATTATCAGTGCATTTGGCTTGATTTCTAAGGTAGAAAACGCTATGAAGAATAAAGCATCCAAGAAAGAAATCAAAGAAGAAGCAGTTAACAATACAATTGCACAGATTGAAGAAAGAGAAGAATTAGCAGATGATCTTGAATTAGTTGCAGTTATTGCAGCGGCAATTGCTTCTTACGAAGGTACAAGCACAGATGGATTTGTAGTAAGATCTATCCGTAAAGCGAACAGAAATAAATGGCTCAATGCCTAATTGAAGTTATAGGAGGATATTAAAATGAAAAATTATACAATTACCGTTAACGGAAACGTATATGACGTAGTAGTAGAAGAAGGCCAGGGCACAGGTGCAGTTGCAGCTCCTGTAGCTCCAAAAGCAGCTCCAAAGGCAGCTCCTGCAGCTCCTGCGGCAGCTCCAAAAGCAGCAGGCGCAGGTAGTGTGAAAGTAGAAGCCGGTGCAGCCGGAAAAGTATTTAAAATTGAAGCCAGCGTAGGTCAGGCAGTAAAAAAAGGTGATGCAGTAGTTATCATCGAAGCTATGAAAATGGAAATCCCTGTTGTAGCACCTCAGGATGGTACTGTAGCAAGCATTGATGTAGCAGTTGGTGACGCAGTTGAAGCAGGCCAGTCTTTAGCAACATTAAACTAATCAGTACATTTTGAACGTGAAACTATAAACAGGAGGATAGTGAAATGGAATATATAGCAACAACTCTTGACAACCTGTTACATCAGACTGCGTTCTTCAACTTAACTTGGGGAAACTATGTTATGATCGTAGTAGCTTGTGTATTCCTATATTTGGCAATCGCCAAAGGCTTTGAACCATTGCTTTTGACTCCGATTGCATTCGGTATGCTGCTTGTAAACATTTATCCTGATATTATGCTCAGCATTGAAGAATCAGCAAATGGAACCGGTGGTTTACTGTATTATTTCTATCTCTTAGACGAATGGGCAATTTTGCCGTCCTTAATCTTCATGGGCGTTGGTGCTATGACAGACTTTGGTCCGCTTATTGCAAACCCTAAGAGTTTCTTACTCGGTGCAGCAGCACAGTTTGGTATTTTCGCAGCTTACTTTGGAGCTATCGCAATGGGCTTCAATGATAAAGCAGCAGCAGCTATTTCAATTATTGGTGGTGCGGATGGTCCTACATCTATTTTTCTTGCCGGAAAATTAGGTCAGACAGCTCTTCTTGGACCAATCGCGGTAGCGGCATATTCTTATATGTCATTGGTTCCGATTATTCAGCCGCCAATTATGAAGCTTTTGACAACGAAAAAAGAAAGAGCAATCAAAATGGGACAGCTTCGTCCTGTATCAAAATTGGAAAAGATCTTATTCCCAATTGTTGTTACAATCGTTGTATGTATGATTCTTCCTACAACAGCTCCACTTGTTGGTATGCTTATGTTAGGTAACTTATTCAGAGAATCAGGCGTTGTAAGACAGCTTACAGACACAGCATCAAATGCTCTTATGTACATCGTAGTTATTTTACTTGGTACATCCGTAGGTGCTACAACAAGTGCAGAGGCGTTCCTTAACCTGGATACACTTAAAATCGTTGCACTTGGTCTTATCGCATTCGCATTTGGTACAGCTGCCGGCGTATTGTTCGGTAAGTTGATGTGCGTTGCTACAAAGGGAAAAGTAAATCCACTTATCGGTTCTGCCGGTGTTTCCGCAGTTCCTATGGCAGCCCGTGTATCTCAGAAGGTTGGTGCTGAAGAAGACCCGACAAACTTCTTATTGATGCACGCTATGGGTCCAAACGTTGCAGGTGTTATCGGTACTGCAGTAGCAGCCGGTACATTTATGGCAGTATTTGGAGTATTCTAAATTAAAAAGTATTAAATGGAGGAAAAATCCTCTGCTCCTGCCGGGCAGTCGCATTTTTCTACGAAAAACAAGGAGGATAAATCCTCTCCTCACCAAGAGGTGAACTCAGCTAAAGCTGAGCAGGATTTTCCTTCGGAAAACAAGGAGGATTCAAAATGGCAGAACAGGTTAAGAAACCTATTGGTATTACAGAAACAATTCTTCGTGATGCTCATCAGTCTTTAATCGCAACAAGAATGCCTACTGAATTGATGCTTCCAATTATCGATACAATGGATAAAGTTGGTTATCATTCAGTGGAATGTTGGGGCGGTGCTACATTTGATGCATCTCTTCGTTTCTTAAAAGAAGATCCATGGGACAGACTTAGAAAGTTAAAAGATGGATTCAAAAATACAAAATTACAGATGTTATTAAGAGGACAGAACGTTCTTGGTTACCGTCACTATGCTGACGACGTAGTAGCTTACTTCGTTCAGAAATCTATTGCAAACGGTATTGATATCATTCGTATTTTCGACTGTTTGAACGACCTTCGTAACTTACAGGCTTCTGTAGACGCTTGTAACAAAGAAGGCGGTCACGCACAGATTGCTTTATCTTACACATTAGGTGATGCATATACACTGGATTACTGGATGGATATTGCTAAGAGAATCGAAGATATGGGTGCTCATTCAATTTGTATCAAAGATATGGCTGGTTTATTAGTACCTTACAAAGCAGAAGAATTAATCAAAGCTATGAAGAGTGCTACAGACCTTCCAATCCAGTTACATACACACTACACATCAGGTGTAGCTAGTATGACATACTTAAAAGCAGTAGAAGCAGGTGTTGACGTAATCGACTGTGCTATTTCACCATTCTCAATGGGAACATCACAGCCTGCTACAGAAGTTATGGTTGAAACCTTCAAAGGCACACCATACGACACAGGCTTTGATCAGGAAGTTCTTGCAAAAATCGCTGACCACTTCAAACCATTCAGAGAAGAATGTTTGGCAAACGGTCTCCTTGATCCTAAGGTTATGGGTGTTAACATCAAAACTCTTATGTATCAGGTACCGGGCGGTATGCTTTCTAACATGGTTAGTCAGTTGAAAGAACAGAACGCAGCTGATAAATACGATGACGTATTAAAAGAAATCCCAAGAGTACGTAAAGACTTTGGTGAACCACCATTAGTAACACCTTCATCACAGATTGTTGGTACACAGGCTGTTATGAACGTACTTATGGGCGAACCATACAAAATGGCTACAGGCCAGACAAAAGACTTATTAAGTGGTAAATACGGTGAAACTGTTAAACCATTTAACCCTGAAGTTCAGAAAAAAGTTATCGGCGATGGTGAAGTTATCACATGTCGTCCTGCAGATTTAATTCCAAACGAATTAGAAAAATTGGAAGCAGAATGTGCAGAATGGAAACAGCAGGATGAAGACGTATTATCATATGCACTCTTTCCACAGGTTGCTGTTGATTACTTCAAATATCGTCAGGCTCAGCAGGAAAAAGTTGATATGACACAGGCAGACACTAAAAATGGTGCATACCCTGTATAATTGAAAAACAGACAATGAATGACCCTTCCACAGTGTGTGGAGGGGTTGTTTTGTTATAATGGCAAACGTTAATCAGAGCAAGAGTCAAAAAAGTATCTCGTTTTGTGTAATTATGGTAATTACTGTGACTTGAAATGTAGGTCAACATCCGTTATAATAACAGTTGTTACGAAACAACAGAGAAGGAAGCAGGGGTGATGTGATGGCACGTAAGGAAAGTATTACAAAAACAATGCTTTTAGATGCAGCATTTGAAATGGTGAAAGAAGAGGGGATTGAAAATCTGACAGCCAGAAAACTGGCTGCAAATGCAGGTTGTTCGACACAACCTATTTTCCGTACATATAAAAATATGGATGAGGTGACGGAAGAAGTTTTTGATAAAGCAATGTCATATTATAATGAGTATTATAAAAATTACAAAAAGGGAAGCGGAGTACCTTTTGTCGACTTGGGAATGGCATATATTGCTTTTGCTCAAAATGAGAAGAATTTGTTTAAGCTACTGTTTGTCTCCGAGCAAAGATTCGGACATAGTTTATATGAGATATTAAATGGTGAGTTACAGTTTGTAGGTCATGAAATTAATAAAGCGAAAAATTTAGGTTGCAAAAATCCAAGTGGTCTGTTTATGCAGATGTGGATTTTTATTCATGGTGCGGCCTGTATGTCCTTAACAGGCGATTATGATTTGGGAGAAAGCGAGACCAAGGATTTACTTGCGAAATCTTATAAATCATTTATTTAGTGGAGGAAGATATGGCGGGCAGTAATGATGTTATCAGTAGAATAAAAGAAAAATATGCCGGTATGAGTAAAAGCCATAAGGCAATAGCGAATTTTATTTTTGACCATTATGACCAGGCTGTTTTTATGACTGCGGCAAAAATCGGAGAAGAACTCGGAATCAGTGAATCTACGGTGGTTCGTTTCGCCGCATACCTGGATTATGCGGGATATCCGGAATTTCAGGCATCTTTGGCACAGTGGGTTAAAAATAAGCTGAATACCGTACAGAAAATGGATGCAAAATATGGACAAAGTACTCAGTCGGAAATTTTAAATGCGGTTTTAAAAGCAGATATTGCAAACGTAAAAGATACTTTGGAAAGTATGGACCCGGCAGCCTTTGATGCGGCAGTACATACAATTTTGTCAGCCAAAAATGTGTATATTTTAGGGGTGAGAAGCTGCGAACCGCTGGCAGATTTTCTGCATTTCTATTTAAATATGATTCGCGGAAATGTTGTGAATTTAAAAACAACAAGTGTTACTGAAATTTTTGAACAGATGCTTCGCATAGGAGATGAAGATGCTTTTATAGGTGTCAGTTTCCCAAGATATTCTATGAGAACATTAAAAGCTATGGAGTTTGCAAGGGACAGAAATGCAAAGGTTATCAGTATAACGGACTCGGCGCGTTCGCCGATGACACTGTATTCATCCTGTAATCTGGTGGCAAAAAGCGATATGGTTTCCATTGTTGACTCACTTGTGGCACCACTTAGTGTTATTAATGCACTTGTGATTGCATTGTGTATGCAAAGACCGGATGAAGTAAAAGAAAGCCTTACGACGCTTGAAGAAGCATGGAACAATTATCAGGTTTATCTGAACGATGAAATTGATTTTATCGGAGAAGAACCGGTTTTAGACTATTCGTTGATTAAAAAGGAAGAGATAGATGAGTAAACAGGTAATTGTAATCGGTGGCGGTGCGGCCGGAGCAATGGCGGCATTTATGGCAGCAAAAAACGGTCACAAAGTTACATTGTTTGAGAAAAATGAAAAAATCGGGAAAAAGATATTTATTACAGGTAAGGGACGATGTAATGTGACCAATGCCTGCGATATTACCGATTTTTTTGAAAATATACCGACTAACAGCAAGTTTTTATACAGTGCCGTATATTCCTTTACCAATCAGGATGTAATCGACTTTTTTGTGGATGCGGGTTGTCCTTTGAAGGTAGAGCGCGGTGACAGAGTTTTCCCGGTGTCCGACCATTCGTCCGATGTAATTTCTGCACTGAAAAGAAAACTGAATGATGTCGGTGTTGATGTAAAGTTAAATACAACTGTAAAAGAACTTTTAGTAAAGGAAGAAAAGGTTACAGGCGTTATTTTAGATAATGGAAAAAAAGTGACGGCAGATGCGGTAGTGGTTGCAACAGGTGGCATTTCCTACCAGGCTACAGGCTCTACGGGAGATGGGTATGCTTGGGCAAAAGAATGCGACCACAACATAGTAGAACCGATGCCGGCGTTAGTTCCACTTGAGACAAAGGAAGATTGGACAAAATCTCTCCAAGGGTTGTCTTTAAAAAACGTCAGCCTTTCCTTTAAAAACGGGAAAAAGGTTCTCTACGAAGGCTTTGGTGAAATGATGTTTACGCACTTTGGAATTACCGGGCCACTTGTATTAAGTGCCAGTAGTTATTTAAAAAGTGCAAACGGTGTACAGGCATTTCTTGATTTAAAACCGGCACTCAGTATGGAACAACTGGACAAGCGTATTTTACGTGAGTTTGATGAAAATAAAAACAAGCAGTTTAAAAACAGTATCAATAGTTTGTTTCCCGCGAAACTGGTTCCTGTTATGCTGACATTATCGGGAATTCATCCCGATAAAAAGGTAAATGAAATCAGCAAGGAAGAGAGAAAATTCTTTGTGGAACTGATAAAAGAATTGCCTATGACGATTACAGGAACAAGAGATTTTAAGGAAGCCATTATTACAAGAGGCGGCGTCAGTGTCAAAGACGTTAATCCATCCACAATGGAATCCAAGAAAGTCAAAGACTTATACTTTGCAGGGGAAGTTTTAGATGTGGACGGCCTGACAGGCGGTTTCAATTTACAGATAGCCTGGTCCACAGGAGCTTTAGCAGGAAACAGTATATAAATTTGAAGGAGAAAGAAAATGAGTTTTAGTATAGCAATCGACGGACCGGCAGGAGCCGGAAAAAGTACAATCGCAAAAAAAATTGCAAAGGAATTGCATTTTATTTATGTAGACACAGGTGCAATGTATCGTGCCATGGCATTGTTTTTGCTTCGTAATGGTGTAAGACCGGACGAAAAGGAAAAAATCAGCGTAATGTGCAAGCTGGCAAATATTACGATTTTGTATGAGGACGGAGAACAGCAGGTCTGGTTAAACGGTGAAAATGTAACAGGGCTTCTTCGTACGGAAGAAGTGGGAAATATGGCTTCAAGCAGCAGTGTACATCCGGATGTGCGTATTAAATTGGTAGAATTACAAAGACAGCTTGCGAGTAAATCGGATGTTGTTATGGATGGCAGGGATATCGGAACACACGTGCTTCCGAATGCGAACCTTAAGATTTATCTGACAGCCAGCAGTCAGGTCCGTGCCGAAAGAAGATATGATGAGCTTGTGGCAAAGGGCGAAGAATGTGATTTGGACAAAATTGAACTGGATATTATGGAAAGAGATACCAGAGATATGACAAGAGAAATTTCACCGCTCAGACAGGCGGAAGATGCGGTTTTGATTGATTCGTCAGATATGACCATCGATGAAGTGGTAGAAGCAGTTGTGAAATTATGTTTTGAATCAGGAGCAATGTAAATGGAAGTTGTTGTAGCAAAAAGCGCGGGATTTTGTTTTGGGGTAAAAAGAGCCGTGGAAACAGTCTATGCGGAAATAGAAAAGGGTAAGAAAATCTATACCTACGGACCGATTATCCATAACGAAGAAGTTGTAAAGGATTTGGAAAAAAAAGGCGTTGTTGTGCTGGAAAGTGAAGAAGAACTGAAGGCACTTAAGGAAGGTACGGTAATTATCCGTTCCCACGGCGTAGAAAAGAGAATCCAGAGGCTGATTGAAGATAATGGGCTTGAGTGTATTGATGCGACCTGTCCGTTTGTAAAAAGAATTCATCGTATTGTAGAAGAAGCCGGAAAAGAAAATAAAGAAGTGGTAATTGCAGGAAATTCCGGACATCCTGAAGTGGAAGGCATTATGGGATGGACAGACGCAGATACGACGATATTGGAATCAGTCGAGGAAGCAAAACAGTTTGAGAAGAAAACGGAAGCAGATATTTGTATGGTTTCCCAAACGACATTTAACTACAAGAAATTTCAAGATATAGTTGAAATTTTTGAAAAAAAAGGTTACAATGGTAGTGTTGTGAATACCATATGTAACGCAACCGAGGAAAGACAGACAGAAGCGCGAAAAATTGCTGCTTCGGTAGATGTTATGATAGTGATAGGTGGAAAGCATAGCTCAAATACAAGAAAGCTTTACGAGATATGCAAGCAGGAATGCGAGAACACCTATTTTATTCAGACCCTAGATGACTTGCATTTAGAGATACCTAAATCTGTTCGACTTGTGGGGATTACAGCGGGGGCTTCCACCCCAAAAAAAATTATCGAGGAGGTTCAAAATTATGTCAGCAACTATGAATGAATTTGAACAGTTATTAATGGAAGAAGAGAAATCTTTAAAATCTATCAAAACAGGAGATACAGTTGAGGGTGTTGTTTTCGACGTTAAACCGGATGAAATCATTTTAAACATCGGTTCTAAATCAGATGGTATTCTTACAAGAAACGAATACACAAACGAACCTGGTGTTGATTTAACAACAGTTGTCAAAGTTGGCGAAACAATGACAGTGAAAGTTATTAAAGTAAATGATGGTGAAGGACAGGTTGTGCTTTCTTACAAGAGACTTGCTGCTGAAAGAGGCAATAAGAGAATTGAAGAAGCATTTAACAATAAAGAAGTATTGAAAGCAAAAGTAGCTCAGGTATTAGATGGCGGCTTAACAGTGATTGTTGATGAAGTTCGCATCTTTATTCCTGCAAGCCTTGTATCAGACACATATGAAAAAGATTTAACAAAATATGCAGGCAAAGAAATAGAATTCGTTGTTAGCGAATATAATCCTAAGAAGAGAAGATATATCGGTGACAGAAAACAGCTTCTCACAGCTAAGAAGGCTGAAATGCAGAAAGAATTGTTTGCAAACTTAAAAGAAGGAGATATCGTTGAAGGTACAGTGAAAAATGTTACTGATTTCGGTGCATTTATCGACCTTGGCGGTGTTGACGGATTACTTCACATTTCAGAAATGTCTTGGGGCAGAGTAGAAAATCCTAAGAAAGTATTTGAAGTAGGCAAAGCAATCAAAGTTTTAGTGAAAGAAATCGCAGGAAGCAAAGTAGCACTCAGCTTGAAATTCGATGACTTAAATCCTTGGAAAGACGCAGCTGAAAAATATGCAGTTGGAAACACTGTAACAGGTAAAGTTGCAAGAATGGCTGATTTTGGTGCATTCATTGAATTAGAAACAGGTGTAGATGCACTTTTACACGTTTCCCAGATTTCAAAAGAACATGTGGAAAAACCGGCAGATGTATTAAAAATCGGCGATGAAGTTACAGCAAAGGTTGTTGATTTCAACGAAGCAGATAAAAAAATCAGCTTAAGTGTGAAAGCACTTTTAGCACCGGAAGCACCTGTAGAAGAAGCCGTGGAAGCAGCAGACGATGATGCTGATGTAGTTTCAGTTGATATCGAAGCAGTAGCTGCACAGTTGGCTGAGGAAGAATAAACCCCTATCATTATCCTAGGAGTACATTTTAATGAATTACGATTATGAATATTTCAAAGCGGAAGTTTATAAACTGACAACCATCGACTTAAATCTGTACAAAGAACGACAGATGAAACGCCGTATTGATACTTTGATTGACAGAAACCGTATTCAGGGATATGACGAGTATATTAAGGCCATTAAACAGGATAAAGCTCTTTTTGAGGAATTTGTTAACTATCTGACCATTAATGTATCAGAGTTTTACAGAAATCCTGAACAGTGGAAAATACTGGATACACAGATATACCCAATGCTTAAGGAGCGTTTCAAAAAACCACTTAAAATTTGGAGTGCGGCTTGTTCCACCGGCGAGGAACCGTATTCGCTTGTAATGTCACTTACAAAGCATTATAATTTGTCTGAGATTGAAATCAATGCAACAGATATTGATTTACAGGTTATGGAAAAAGCCAAAGTCGGTGTATATGCCCAAAAGAGTATTGCGGCAGTTCCGGAAGAAATGAAGAAGAAATATTTCAAAGATGTTGAGCTTTCTGTTAAGATTGATGATGAAATCAAGAAGAGAGTTAAGTTCCGTCAGCATAATCTTTTACGTGATCCGTTTATTAAGGATTGTGATTTGATAGTTTGCAGAAATGTTCTGATTTATTTTACCGATGAGGCAAAAGACGAGATTTTTCAGAAGTTCTATGACTCATTAAAGCCGGGTGGCGTATTGTTTATCGGTAGTACTGAACAGATTATGAACTATAAAGATATTGGTTTTTTACGAAAAGCCTCATTCTTTTATGAAAAGCCACTTACATAAGTGCAAAACGTTAAATTTAAGGGATACCTTTTACGAGGCATCCCTTTTGTGTTTGGTTTAATAGTTATGAAGCATCATTTCCAATACGTGTTTTGCATAAATATTAAAGGAAGTGCGGTCTGCTTTTAATTCATCAGTTAACTCGAAAAATAACTCTTTACTGTCATAATCACGTTTGAAAAATGGTTCAAATACATAATCCCACTGTGGAAGATATGTAGACTGCTTTCTGGTATAGCAGTTTCTGGCAGTTGCCTTTTCGCGGCAATCGCTGTCTACAAAGGTAGCCACGGATTTATGCATTGCCAGATCTTCTTCCGGTAAATAGTAGTAATCCTTGTAATTACTATAAAAATATTTCAGTTCCTCTTCATACAAAGGTACCTTCAGAGCGGCTACGTCACCATCACCTGTAAAATAGCAGTTGTTACTCATAAAACTTGTAGCAACAGGAAGCGGTGTGGTAAGGTGAATTTTCATAAATAATTCTTTCTGAACGATTCCGTTTACATCTGAATAGGAATTAATCTGTACCTTTCTTGCACGGATATCACTGTTAAATAGGTCGTGATAAACGAGGATAGATATAATCTGTAGCATACCCTTCATATCATCTAAGTTGTGCAATAATAAGAGGTCCAAAGCTTCCTTGGAAGGATTCTCGGTATAGTCCTGATAAATTTTGATTAATTCACCGCCTGTATACAAATCTTCTCTGTGAATTCCTAAAAAATGTTCAATGGTTTTTTGTTTACAATTAGGTAATTTTAAGAAATATTTGTATGGCGAAATTCTTTTGTAAATATCAATGCCGGAAAATGCTTCAAAGCTGTATGGCATTGATAACTGTTCGCATTTCTGTGTTACATAAGGTAAGTCAAACTGATTGCCATTAAAGTGAACCAGATGTTTATAACCATTTGCAAGCTCAAAAAATGCATGGATAATTTCTGCTTCTTCCGAAGTGTTTTCTGCAAAAAACTGCTTGATATGCCAGTTTTCGCCGTCCTTATAGGAACAGCCGATTAAGTAAAGGTTTGAGCTTCTTGCAGTAAAGCCTGTTGTTTCTATATCAAAAAAAAGTAGGTCTTCTTCACGGATATCGTTCTGGAAACGATAAGGGAGAACGAAGCCCTCAAGAATTTCGTCAAAAATTTTCATAATTGCCTCCTAAAATGTTTAGCAGAGTTTCTCATATATAATAACACAATTTTGTATTTCCAAATAGTAGTTTTTAAGAAAAGGGTAGAAAATATGCGCGAAAAATAGTATATTAGGTATAATGATGAAAAAATAAGCAGAAAGAAGGGAAATAGATGGCTAAGTTAACATTTAACGGTGGTATACATCCATATGACGGAAAAGATTTGACAAAAGATTTTTCCATTGTAAATATTTTGCCAAAAGAAGAATTGGTGTATCCATTAAGCCAGCACATTGGCGCTCCAGCCACACCAATTGTGAAAAAAGGAGACAGAGTCTTACGCGGACAGATGATTGCGGAAGCGACAGGTTTTGTTTCAGCACCTATCCATTCCTCCGTATCCGGAACAGTTAAGGCGATTGAACCAAGACGAGTTGTTACCGGTGATATGGTAATGAGTATTATTGTAGAAAATGATGAAAAGTACGAAGAAGTTTCATATGAAGCCTGTGATGATTTGGATGAATTAACACAGGAGGAAATTGTTGCAAAAATTAAGGAAGCCGGAGTTGTCGGTATGGGCGGTGCGGGATTCCCGACTTTTGTAAAATTATCACCGAAGAATCCAAAGAATATTGATTATGTTATTGCAAACTGTGCGGAATGTGAACCATATTTAACCTCCGACTACAGAAGAATGGTGGAAGAACCTGAAAAACTTATAGAAGGTATGAAAATTATGCTTCGCCTGTTTGAAAATGCACAGGGGATTTTGGCAGTAGAGGATAACAAACCGGATTGTATAGAAACACTTAGAAATCTGACTAAGGATGAAACCAGAATTACAGTAAAAGAATTGAAGACAAAATATCCGCAAGGTTCGGAAAGACAGCTTATTTATGCATCCTGTGGCAGAAGACTTCACAGTGCAAAACTTCCTTCTGATGTGGGATGTATTGTAGATAATGTGGATACAATTGTTGCGATTTATCATGCCGTAGTAGAAGGCAGACCGCTTATGGAAAGAATTATTACCGTAACAGGTGATTGTGTGCGTAATCCAAGAAACTATAAAGTACACATCGGTATGAATTACCATGATTTACTGGATGCTTCAGGTAACTTTACGAAAAAGCCTGCAAAAATTATTTCCGGCGGACCGATGATGGGATTTGCGCTTTTCCAGCTTGAGGTTCCTACTACAAAGACGGCATCAGCAATCCTTTGTTTATCAAGAGATGACGTTTCAAGGGAAAAAGAGACGGCATGTATCAATTGTGGAAGATGTGCGGCAGCTTGTCCATCCAGAATTCTACCGGGCAGACTGGCTGATTATGCAGACCGTGGTCAGGAAGAAGAATTCTTAAAATGCAATGGTATGGAATGTATTGAATGTGGTTGCTGCAGCTATGTTTGTCCTGCCAAGAAGCATTTAACGCAGTCCATTAAGTCAATGAGAAAACTGCAATTGGCGAAAAAGAAGAAGTAGGAGATTTGATTATGAGTGAAAAGATGAAAGTATCGTCAAATCCACATATCAGAGCCAATGTATCCACAAGTGGGATTATGCTGACAGTCATTATTGCATTACTTCCGGCAACAGGTTTTGGTATTTATAATTTCGGTCTGAGAGCATTGGCACATATATTAATTACTGTAGCAGCTTGTGTACTGACAGAATTAGGATTTGAATTATTAGTGAAAAAACCAATTACAATCGGAGATTTTTCTGCGGTTGTTACAGGGTTACTTTTGGCATTAAACTTACCGGTTTCAGCACCTCTTTGGATAGGTATTATCGGTGGTGTTTTTGCTATTTTAGTTGTTAAAATGTTATTTGGTGGTTTGGGACAGAACTTTATGAACCCAGCGCTTGGTGCAAGATGTTTCCTTTTATTGTCCTTTACCCAGATTATGACAAATTTTGATTGCGATGCGTATACAGGTGCAACCCCACTTGCTCTTGTAAAAGAAAACGGCAGTGTGAATATTTTGCATATGGTAATCGGTAAAACAGCCGGTACAATCGGTGAAACATCTATGATTGCCATTATCATCGGTGCTTGTATCCTTTTGATTATGGGTGTCATTGATTTGCGTGTTCCGGGTACATACATTGTATCTTTTGTGATTTTTATTGTATTGTTTGGCGGACACGGATTTGACCCTGCGTTTATTACAGCCCATTTAGCAGGCGGTGGTTTGATGCTTGGTGCGTTCTTTATGGCAACGGACTATGTCACAAGGCCTGTTACGAAGCTGGGGCAGTATATTTACGGTATCATTCTTGGTCTTTTAACCGGTATTTTCCGAATTTACGGACCAAGTGCGGAAGGTGTATCCTATGCAATTATCATCAGTAACCTTTTAGTACCGATTATTGAAAAATATACGATACCGAAACCATTCGGAAAAGGAGGAGAAAGACGATGAAAAGTATGATAAAAGATACCTTAATTCTTCTTCTCATTACCGTGATTTCCGGTGGAATTTTGGGCCTTGTTTATCAGGTGACAAAAGAACCAATCCGTCTTGCACAGGAAGAAAAAACACAGGAAGCTTTTAAAGCAGCTTTCCCGGAAGCCGAGTTCTTTGAAGAAGATGGTGATTTTTCTGATGCAGAAGCAGAAAAGATTATTAAAGAAAATTATCCGAATACAGTCATTGAAACATCTATGTATGCGTTTGATGCGGATATGAATGTACTTGGTTATGTTATTAAAGTATTAAGTACGGAAGGCTACAGTGGAAACATCAGTTTTCTTGTAGGTCTCAAATTAGACGGTACCGTCAATGCAGTTTCTTTACTGGAAATTAAAGAATCGGCAGGTCTGGGTATGAATGCGGAAGCAGTTTTGATTCCACAGTATAAGGGCAAACCGATTGCGACTTTTGAAGTAACCAAAGCAGGTGCTACAAAGGAAAATCAGGTAGATGCCATCAGTGGTGCAACAATTACAACAGACGCCATCAACAACGGTGTTAACGCGGCTGTCAGTTATTTTAACGTAATGTACGCATCACAAGTAGTAGAGACGGAGGGAGGAGCAGAAAATGAAGCAGGACAATAAAATTTTAAAACCTCTCTTGAACGGCCTTTTAAAGGAAAACCCAACCTTTGTTTTAATGCTCGGTATGTGTCCGACTCTGGCGGTTACAACCTCTGCTATCAGCGGTATGGGTATGGGACTTACCACAATGGTCGTTTTGGCATTAAGTAACGTGATTATTTCACTACTTAGAAACGTCATTCCTAACAAGGTGCGTATTCCGGCGTTTATCGTTATAATTGCATCTTTTGTAACTATGGTAGAACTTCTATTGCAGGCGTATATTCCAAGCCTTTACGATGCTCTTGGAATTTACATTCCGCTTATTGTAGTTAACTGTATTATTTTAGGAAGAGCAGAAGCATTTGCTTCAAAAAATCCGGTTTTACCGTCTTTCTTTGATGGTGTTGGTATGGGACTTGGTTTCACTGTGGCTCTTACCATTATCGGTGCAATCAGAGAATTTTTAGGCAGTGGCAAGCTGTTTAATATCGTATTATTTGAAAACTTTACACCAATCAGTATTTTTGTTATGGCACCGGGGGCATTCTTTGTTTTGGCAGCATTAACGGCTATCCAGAACAAGATTAAAATTGCCGGTGCGAAGAAAGGCAAGGACATGAGTAAAATTCAGTCCGGCTGTAATTCAGACTGTCTGAATTGTACAGAAAGCGGTGGTTGTTCACACAAATTCATCGATATTGATGCAACAGGTGTGATTTCAGATGAAAAAAATGAGAAAGAGAAGGAGGAGAATGTATGAGTACAGAAGTAAGTACAGTAGGTCAGTTGTTAGTGATTTTAATAAGTTCTTCTCTTGTCAGCAACGTAGTTTTGAGCCAGTTTTTGGGACTTTGCCCATTCCTTGGTGTATCAAAGAAAATTAAAACAGCAGCCGGTATGGGTGTTTCCGTAATTTTCGTTATTACGTTGGCAGCCGCTGTTTCCAACATTATTTATGAATTTGTGCTTGTGAAATTTGAAATTACCTATTTGCAGACAATTGTCTTTATTTTGGTAATCGCAGCGCTGGTACAGTTTGTAGAAATGTTCTTAAAGAAATTTATGCCATCGTTGTATCAGGCACTTGGAGTGTATTTACCGCTTATCACAACAAACTGTGCAGTACTCGGTATTGCCCTCACAAATGTGCAGAAAGAATACAATTTCTTATTCAGTATTGTGAATGGTTTTGCGACCGCGGCAGGTTTTACCATTGCTATTGTTATTTTAGCCGGTATTCGTGAAAAAATGGAATATAACGATGTGCCGGAATCCTTCAAAGGTATGCCGATTGTTCTTGTTACGGCAGGACTTATGGCAATTGCTTTTTGTGGATTTTCAGGAATCTTTTAGGAGGTTGGAAATATGTTAGAAGGAATTATAACAGCTACGGTCATTGTTGGCGTGGTTGGATTAATAGTAGGTTTATTTTTAGGCATAGCAGCGATTTCCTTTAAGGTGGATGTGGATGAAAGAGAAGAGGCTATTTTGGAGGCGTTGCCGGGCAACAACTGTGGTGGCTGCGGTTACGCCGGATGTTCCGGTCTTGCGGCGGCTATCGTAAAAGGTGAGGCACCTGTAAATGCCTGTCCTGTAGGCGGTGAAGCTGTTGGAAATACCATTGCAGCAATTATGGGAGTAGAAACCGAGGCGGCGAATAAAAAAGTAGCTTTTGTTCATTGTAAAGGCGATTGTAATAAAGCCAAAACGGATTATCAGTATTATGGTGTAGAGGATTGTACGATGGTGGCTTTTGTTCCGGGTGGCGGTCCAAAAAGCTGTAATTACGGTTGTCTTGGCTATGGAAGCTGTGTAAAGGCTTGTCCTTTTGATGCAATTCATATTGTAGACGGTATTGCAGTAGTGGATAAAGAGGCTTGTAAAGCCTGTGGCAAATGTGTGGCGGCTTGTCCGAAGAACTTAATCAGTTTAGTACCATACGATGCAAAACACATCGTAGCTTGCAGTTCAAAGGACAAAGGTCCTGTAGCTATGAAGGCCTGTGAAGTGCCTTGTATCGGCTGTGGACTCTGCAAAAAGAACTGCCCAAGCGGTGCTATCGAAGTGGTGGATTTCCACGCAATCATCGACCAGGAAAAATGTACGAAGTGCGGTAAATGCGCCGAGGTATGTCCTAAGAAGTGTATAGTATAGTTAGATTTTGTTGAAAAAAAAGAAAAAGTGTAATATACTAAGGTTGTGTATGGGAATTAATGCGATAAAAGGAGCAAAACATATATAGTTTTATTCTATAAAAGATGCTTTGGTTGCAATGATTTTCATTGCAACCTTTTTATTTACTATTTTACAGTGTAGAAGGAGAAAAAAAGATGAGAAACTTTATGGAGAAACAAAGTCAGAACCCAAAGTGGATTTGGAACAAGATTCAGACGATGATGGTGCAGAAGATTATATAGAAGATTATTTTGGAACGGATAAAACAAAGTCGGATACAGATGGAGATGGATTATCAGATTTTATCGAATTATATTCACTTATTTTAGAGCCGCTTAGTACAGATACGGACGGAAATGGTGTTCTTGATGGCGATGAAGATTTGGATGGTGATGGACTTACTAATATTGAAGAATCGGCGATCGGAACGAATATCATCTATGTAGATACGGACGGTGATGGCTTAAGTGATTATGATGAGAATATGGTACATAACACAAATCCAACAAAGGAAGATACAGATGATGATGGTGTTTCGGATGCAAAAGAGATAGAGATGGGAACGGACTCATCTGTTTTTGAAGAAACATTTTATACAGTAGTTGAGGCCAACGAGGAAGATAGTGTAAAAGTTTCTGTAGAAACGATTTTATCAGGTGAACAGGTAGAATCACTGACAGTCGAAAGGTATGAAAGTGAATTTTTATTTCCGACAACTATGCCCGGATACATAGGTGGTGCATATGACTTTTCGGTAGACGGAGAACTTGGAACGGCTACAATCAAGTTTGAATTTGATGAAGCACTGCTAACAGATGCTACTTTTGACCCTGTCATTTACTATTTTGATGAAGAAAATCAGGTACTTGAAGAACTTGAAACAACAGTTAGTGGGAATGTGGCGTCTGCAGAGGTGACGCATTTTTCGAAGTATCGTCGTAAAATTCTTCAATAATCTTGTGGTATTCAACAGACCGAATTTCAATGGGCGATAAAGTGGGAATGTATATTCTGCACCGATATTGAGAGTCGCTCCGAGCATTCTTGTGCGCGAACCGGTGTTACCCATATTATTCAGTTCGTACAATGACGACACATCGTTCTTTAGTTTTTCCAATTCATTATCAAAGCTATTGACTGCATCATCGTTGATGTTAAATGTATATATGTCTGTCGTAAACGTTTGCTCGCCATTAGTCGATGCCACCACATTACTGCTCCATGAGACAAATCCCAAATCCAATACAGCTGCGCTGAACTGCCAATCATCATTCAATCGGTATGTCGCACCCAAATCGAAAGCGACACCAAAACCACCGACGCCGAAACCATTTAATTCCACTCCGTTTACATACTCATGCCCGGTCGAAGAATTGACCGTATTGGTAAATCTCATGCCTTTGATATTCGATTGGATTGTGGCATTTGTCACCGCAGTCCAAGCATCTTCGCCAAGAGTAAGCTGTGCCTTTTCAAACTCTGCGTCCACATTGGCAAGGCCGACCAAAAATTTCAATGCGCCACCGACTCTCAACTTATCGGTAATATTTCGAGAATGACCTAACGCCACTTCGACATAGCCGTCGGCATGAACATTGAAATCAGAAATATCATAAGTGTTATTCGACACCCCCTCTTTTGCCAACGAAAACAAAGCTCGCGGGATAGATGTGCCTGTATTGACACGTGCGTTTATGCCGATTGTGTTATATCCGCCAAATGCCTT
>ERZ1032130.168-NODE-168-length-19869-cov-5.492833_pt1 | contig 19869 bp, 15 predicted proteins | sample MGYA00517879_ERZ1032130 | MGnify/ENA primary metagenome ERZ1032130 (study PRJEB33719, sample SAMN04262597) | wastewater metagenome | biome: rural village; feature: animal feces; material: feces | host: Bos taurus | place: El Salvador | collected 2012-01-31 ...
TTAAAAGACATACTATGAGAAATTTTTTCTTTGTATTCATTAGAACTCTCCCTTATCAACGTATTGGATCCTGATTAAAAGTCCCTACTACGGTTCCATCAACACATCCTGTTGCTTTGGCAGATGTATATTCATAGCCTATTGATGGATTCCTACTCACCGATACAGACGTATAATTTCCTGCAACGCCATTGCTACATGAATCTGAATGCACATGGTTTGTCTGAGTATGCTTTTCAGAAAAGGCAACTGTAATAGATAAACTATGTCCAGGCTCCGGATAAGTTAATGTAGCATAAAGACTCTGCTTGGTAGCAGTCATAGTCACACCACCGCTAGCCGCCTGTACTGTCATACTAAAACCGAAAATAATACTTAAACTTAATACCAATGCACATATTGTTTTTAATTTTCTCTTCATACTTTTTTCCTCCTTTATGAACACATTCTTTAATCTCTTAATTTTGCGCGCTTACATTTTGATACTATTTTTATTTTATCTCCCTTAAAAAAAATTTGAAATGGCGATTGCAAAAAAAGGCGGTTTAGAGCAAAAAAAGGCGGTCATATCACTTTATGACCGTCTTTTGTCTCTTCATAAATAACTATTCTTTTATGTACAATTCCTGCAAATGTTGTTTTACCATTTTATATTTATCTCTTGGTATTGGCAGTTGTATCCCATTTTTCAAAACTACTTTATAATTACTGATTGCTTCAATTTCCTTTACGTTAACCAGATAACTTTTATGTACTCTGATAAACTTTTTGGATAACAACTTTTCTTCTACTGTATCCAGTTTTTCATACATATGTAACTGCGGCATTTTTGACAGTTTTGTATGAAAAATTACTCTATGCTTTGAACTTTCTACATAGATAACATTCTGAACATTTAAGCTTATATTACCCTCTACGAACTGAAACTCTTTCCCATTCCTCTTTGCAAGCTTTAGCAAAATATTGCTCATACACTCAGGAAACACTTCTTCTAATTCACTTTTCAGTAAATACCGAAACGCTTCCACTTTGTATCCTTCCAATACATAATCTTTACAGGCTGTTACCAAAACAATTATTGTATCCGGCACCATATTTCTTATAATATTAGCAGTCTCTATTCCGTTCATATGAGGCATATGAATATCTAAAAAAACTGCATCATATTGCTTTCCATTTTCTATTGCTGAACAAATAGCTTTACCTGAATCATAGATATCCAATTTGTATACATCTCTATAATTTTGTTCCATAAAACTTGATAGCAGGACACTGATTTGCTCCTGATAGCATAGTTCATCATCACATATTGCCAGTTGATACATCTTTTCCCCTCCGTACACAACATATTTATTTTATGATTTTAGCACATTATAATCCCAAACAAAAGAGTTTATTTCTTAATATTTTATATAATGCATTCAAGCATCCTTTGGCAAGATTTCAAAGAGCTGATTAAAATATAACCCACAATAAAAAAGTTTTCAAGTACCCTTTACATTAGATGGTACTTGAAAACTTTCTTTTTTAGATTATAATACAAACCATTCCGCCATTGCTTTCGTTTACAATCTTCTGCATTGACTCCTGCAATTTCATCTGACTTTCTTCCCCGATCATAGCGACCTTACTTGTAATACCATCCTGAACCAGTTGCTCTACCGTTTTTCCAAAAATATTGGTATCCCAGATTCCTCTGTCATTTGCATCTGCATCAGATATGTATTCAATTAAATCCTTTGCCTGTTCTTCCGTACCCACAATCGGCGCAATTTCCGTTTCAATATTTGCACGAATCATATGTATGCTGGGACTTTCCGCTTTGATTTTGACACCGAATTTATTTCCATGTCTTATAAGCTCCGGTTTTTCAAGCGTAATCTCACTTCGCTCCGGTGTAACTACACCATAGCCTTTAAAACGAACTGCTTCTACCGCGCCCATAACTTTTACATATTCGTTTTTCATCTGGGCAAGTTCTTTCATAACATTTAAGAACTGGTATTCATTCTGCACGTTTTCATCAATCATCTCACTAATCATTTCATAATAGTATTTCTGGTCTAAATCCAGATAAATGGTCACCGTTCCGTTTTCCAGATTTACCTTATCAATTTTGCACTTCTGCACATATTCACTATCCATTCGGATATTTCGCTCATTACCTATGACATCACGAATACAACTCATATTGTCAGATAGTTTTCGCACCTGTTCTATAATATCCTTTTTCATCATATGGTCAGGTGCCAGTAATTCTACCCATTTTGGCATATAAAACTCAATTTCCGTCAATGGAAATTCATATAAAACATTCTGCAAAATAGTCACAATATCATCTGCACGAAGCTGCTCAATGTTCATCGGTATTGCTATAACATTGTATTTCCCACTGATTTCATTTGCCACTCTTTTTGCCTCTTCACCATATGGTTTTGTCGTATTTACAAGCACAATAAATGGTTTTCTGATTTGTTTTAGTGCTTCAATCGTCTTTTCCTCTGCCTCTAAATACTGACTTCTTGGTATTTCACCAAAGCTTCCGTCTGTAGTAACAACAACACCAATTGTGGAATGGTCTCTGATAACCTTTTCCGTACCGATATGTGCTGCCTCAGAAAAAGGTATCGGATTTTCAAACCAAGGGGTCTGAACCATTCTTTCCTTATCTTCTTCCAAATGTCCCGTTGCGCCATCCACCATATAGCCCACACAATCTACAAGACGAACTTTCATATGGATATCCTCTCCCAATGTGATAGACGCTGCCTCTTTTGGTACAAATTTCGGTTCCGTTGTAGTAATGGTTCTTCCTGCTGCACTTTGTGGCAGTTCGTCCTGTGCCTGTTTCTTTTCATAGCCGTCATTCATATATGGCAAAACACACAAATCCATAAAACGTTTGATAAAAGTAGATTTTCCACATCGGACCGGCCCTACAACTCCCAAATAAATTTCACCTTTTGTTCTTCCCTGAATATCCTTGTATAAATCAAATTCATTCATTTTTGTATAAGTTTCCATAAAATAACAACCCCTTCCATTGTTGTAACATTATATGAAAGGGGTTGTATATTTATAACCAATAACACTCTATAAAATTATAATTCTTCGCTGTTTTCAGCTACTTTTGCAGCTCTCGCAGCCACTTCTTTTTCCTGTACATCTGATGGTGCCTGTTCATAACGTACAAATTCATATGAATAATCGCCTCTACCACCTGTCATAGAACGTAAATCTGTACAGTAACCGAAGATTTCCATCATTGGAATATCTGCTTCAATACATGTTTTTCCGCCTGCAACAGGATTCATACCAAGCACTCTGCCACGACGTTTATTAAGGTCACCCATAATATCACCTGTGTAAGAATCAGGAACAACAACCTTCAGGTTTACGATTGGCTCTAAAAGAACCGGTGTTGCTTCCATAAAGCCTTTCTTGAACGCCTGAATTGTTGCAACCTTGAATGCCATTTCGGATGAATCTACCGGATGATATGAACCATCATATAAAACAGCTGCTACACCAACTACCGGATATGCTGCCAAAGGTCCTTTTAATACAGATTCCTGTAAACCTTTTTCTACTGCCGGGAAGAAGTTCTTCGGAACTACGCCGCCCACAACTTCCTGTGAGAAGGTATATGGTTCTTCTTGATTTCCTGATGGCGCAAAACGCATTTTAACGTGTCCGTACTGACCGTGTCCACCGGACTGTTTCTTATATTTGTATTCTACGTCTGAATTCTTCTTAATGGTTTCTCTAAATGCAACCTTCGGTTTGGAAAGTTCAATTTCTACCTTGTATTCGTTCAAAAGTCTGCTTACAACGATTTCAAGATGTTTGTCGCCCATACCGTAAAGAAGCATCTGTTTATTCTCTGCATCATTTACAGCTTTCAGTGTCAAATCTTCGTGCATCATCTTCTGCAATGACTGTGAAACCTTATCAATATCTGATTTATTCTTTACTTTGTATCTCATATATGTATAAGGTGTTGAAATTTCAGCTTTACCATACTGGATTGTATTAGCCTTTGTTGATAATGTATTACCTGTTCTGGCTGCTGTAACCTTTGCAAGTGCACCGATATCACCTGCGTGAAGTTCCGGAACTTCAATCGGTTTATTGCCCTGTAAAACATAAATCTTACCTACTTTTTCTTCTACGTCTTTATCTAAGTTATAAAGTACGTCATCTGATTTGATAACACCCGAATAAACTTTGATTAAAGAATATTTACCGATAAACGGGTCAACAATCGTTTTGAAAATATAAGCTGATTTCGGTTTAGCAAAATCAAAGTTTGCTTCAAAGATTTCGTGGTTCTTCATAGAAATACCAGCTACCTGTTTGTTTTCAGGACTTGGCATATATTTTACGATATCGTCAAGTAATGTATAAATACCCTGACATAATACGTTAGAACCCATTGTCATAGGAACGATACTTCCGCCGTTAATATTGCTACGGAGAGCCGCACGAATTTCAGCTTCTGAAAACACTTCGCCACCGAAGTATCTATCCATCATTTCTTCACTTGTTTCTGCTACGGATTCAAGCAATGTTTCTCTACAAATCTTTAGGTTCGCCTTGTTATATTCAGGGATATCACAAGGAACAACTTCCTTACCCTGCCATCTGTAACCCTGCTCTGCAATAACGTTGATATAACCAACGAATTTCTCATTTTCACGAATCGGCAAATGGAATGGTGCCATTTTCTTGCCATATGCTTCGGTCATATCTTCTACAACCTGTCTGTAAGATGCATTATCTACGTCCATTCCTGAAACATAGATAAATCTCGGCATTTTATATTTTTCACAAAGTTCCCATGCTCTCTGTGTACCTACTTCCACACCGGCTTTACCATTTACAACGATAATGGCTGCATCGGCTGCGCTCATCGCTTCTTCTACTTCACCAACAAAATCGAAATAACCGGGTGTATCCAAGATATTAATCTTCACTCCGTCCCATTCTAATGGAATAACAGATGTTGCGATGGAAAAATGTCTCTTCTGTTCTTCCCTTCCGTAATCGCTGATGGTGTTGCCATCATCTGTTTTCCCCATTCTTGATGTAATACCTGCCAAATACGCCATAGCCTCTACTAAACTCGTCTTGCCTGAACCACTATGTCCTAATAAAACTACGTTTCGTATTTTGTCTGTTGTGTAAACATTCATAAGAAATACCTCCAAGTAACCCGCTATTTAAATGACAAATCGTCACCCATAGATACATTTTACTAAATAATGAAACTATTTGCAATCTTTTTTCAGACAATTTGCACACTGACGGAATGATTTTTTTGAAATTTTGGAATATCAGAAGTTGTTTATGTGAGAACGGAAGTTCCTGCTGCGAAGCAGCCGGGGTAAAACCGCACAAAACTCTGTCGGAAAAATATATTTTCCCGAAGAGACTTTGATGCGGTTTCGCTCCGGTACATACGTACCGGGCGCTTCCGTTCCTCTCACCTTCCTACCCTACTAAAATCAATTTCAATTTTACAATTAAACTGTTTTGGATTATACTATTTAAAGTGTATAAACATTTGGAGGAAATTATGAACAAAAATCATATTGGATTCATTGGATTTGGATTAATCGGTGGTTCTATAGCTAAGGCTTTAAAGGAAAATAATCCGGGCTTTAAAATCACTGCTTATGATATAAATAAAGACTCATTGGAACTGGCTCTTAAGGAAGATATCGTTGATATTGCCACAGACGCAATTGATGCGCATTTTGCGGACTGCGATTTTATTTTTATGTGCGCACCTGTTTTAAACAATGCCGCCTCTTTGGAAGCACTAAAAAATGTGCTAAGTCCTACTACTATTTTAACAGACGTCGGCAGTGTAAAAACAGACATTCACAGACGCGTAAAAGAACTGGAACTGGAAGAACAGTTTATCGGCGGTCATCCTATGGCAGGCAGTGAACGCATCGGCTATTCCAACTCCAATGCAAAAATATTGGAAAATGCATATTATATATTGACTCCAACAGTCAAAACCAGTGTAGACAAAATTGAAGCCTATACAGATTTAATTGCTAAGATGCGTGCTATTCCGCTTCAGCTTACTTACGAAGAACACGATTTTGTAACAGCGGCTATCAGTCACTTACCACACGTAATTGCCGCTTCTTTGGTAAACTTAGTAAAAAATTCAGACTCTGAAAAAGGCACTATGAAAGCTATCGCCGCAGGCGGATTTAAAGATATTACACGAATTTCTTCATCCTCGCCTGTGATGTGGCAGAATATCTGCCTGACAAATAAAGACAACATTTTAAAATTATTGGATAAATACATAGATTCTCTGGAAGAAATCAAGAAACAGATTGCATCTTCCGATGAGCAGGAAATTTACAACTTTTTTGATACGGCAAGAAACTACCGTGACTCCTTCATCGAAGCCAACAGCGGACCAATTAAAAAGGCATACACACTCCGTATGGAACTTGCTGACAGAACCGGTGCCCTTGCCGAAGTTGTTGCTCTCCTTGCCAAAGAAAATATCAGCATCAAAAACATCGGAATTTTGCATAACAGGGAATATCAATCCGGTGCTATGCACATTGAAGTGTACGATAATGCTTCTCTGGAAAAAGCAAAAGAATTACTGAAAAAGAATGATTATGTAATTTATGAGAAATAGTTTTTTATTATTGACCTTTCAAAATGCAATACTATGATTAAAACAAAAAGGAACATTCCAACTTGGAATATTCCTTTTTTGTATCTTATTATTCAGCTTCTTTTACATTTTCTTTGTATGTAGAAACAAGACAATCTAATGTCTGCTCCATTTTTTTCCAAAGTCTGTTCCTTTGAATTTTTTGGGATACTGGAGAACTATCTGATACAAAACATCGTTGTCAAATTTTCTGTAATAATGATATACAACGAAACAATCACTATTTGTTTCAGACACTGTTTTATACTTTACAAAACTGCCTTCTATTTTTTCAAGTTTGACACCGGCTTTGACTTTTCCCGTTTTTAAATAAGAATCTACAGGTGTTCTGTTATATCCATCATCACCTAAATAAATCATTGGCTTGCCTGTAGAATCTTCTACATAATCTTCTTCTACATCTTCACTCTTTTCTAACTATTCCTATTTCATATCCTCAATTGTCTCATATACTGCAATTCTTGATAAATCCATTTCCGGCATACCGATAAAAATTGCACCATACTGGAACACATCGCCTTTTTTCTCAATTCTTACGATTTCAAGGAATGCATGTAAAACTTCTTTTGTCCAAATCTGTAAGTAAGATTCATACACTGCACCAATCATAAGAGGTGTATCACAGTGAAATCCCACACCTGTTTTAGATACGTCATCAATTACAATCGAAATTTCTTCTTCACTGCCGTCATCTAATCTTTTAATCACTAATGTGGAATCTAATTCCATACGTTTACTTTTTCTTCTTTCTTCCTGCATTTTTTGCACCTTCCCTTATCTTTATCAATACCTTAGCGTTATCTTCATAACACTTACATCATACAATAATGGTATTTTTTTGTAAATATAAATTGTTATTTTTCAAGACCGTTTCTAATAAACATTGCATCTCCAAAGCTGAAGAAACGATATTTTTCTTTAATCGCCTCATTATACGCATTCAGTACATTGTCTTTTCCCGCCAAAGCAGAAACCAACATAACCAGCGTTGATTCCGGCAAATGGAAATTGGTAATCAGTTCATCCAGTACTTTGAATTTATAGCCCGGATAAATAAAAATTTCCGTGTTGCCACAACAAGGCTCCAAATGACCGTTTTCATCCGCCGCGCTCTCAATGGTACGGCAACTGGTTGTTCCCACGCAAATAACCTTATTTCCGTTTTCCTTTGCTTCATTTATGGTATCTGCCGCCTCTTTTGTAATTTCATAATATTCGGAATGCATATGATGCTCCAAAACATTATCTACTTTTACAGGGCGGAAGGTTCCAAGTCCCACGTGAAGAGTCACATAGGCAATTTTCACACCTTTTTCTTCAATCTGACGGAGTAATTCGTTGGTAAAATGTAAGCCTGCTGTAGGTGCTGCCGCAGAGCCCTCATATTTGGCATAAACTGTCTGATATCTGTTTTTATCCTGTAATTTATGGGTAATATACGGTGGCAACGGCATCTCACCCAGCTTGTCCAAAACTTCTTCAAAAATGCCTTCGTAGTAAAATTTAATTAAACGATTACCTTCTTCTACAGTTTCCAACACTTCCGCTTTCAAAATCCCGTCACCAAACTCAAGCTTTGCCCCCGGTTTACATTTCTTACCGGGTTTTACAAGTGTTTCCCACACATCATTTTTATGACGTTTTAAAAGGAGTACTTCTACCGCACCACCGGTTTCCCGATTACCGATTAATCTTGCCGGAATTACCTTGGTATTATTTAACACAAGGCAATCTCCGGGATTTAAATAATCAATGATATTTTTAAATGTTTCGTGTTTCGTCTCACCGGTCACTTTGTTAAGCATAAGGAGTCTTGAACTTGAACGGTCAAGGAGCGGGTCCTGTGCAATCAGTTCTTCCGGTAAATCAAAGTAAAAATCCGAAGTTTTAAGTTCCAGCCCCGTATTTTCATTCTGTGTTTGGTTTTCCATAATTATCTCCACTTTATAATCCGATTTTTTGAAGGAATACTTTATAACCATTCTTGGTTTCCATCAAATCTGCTTTACTGATAGCTTCCCATGGCGCATGCATATTCAGCACAGCTACCCCACAGTCAATCACATTCATACCATACAAAGCAAGAATATATGCAATGGTACCGCCACCGCCAACGTCTACTTTTCCAAGTTCTGCGGTCTGGAAAGAAATCTCTCCTTCATCCATAATCTTTCTAATTTGTGCAATGTATTCCGCATTCGCATCATTTGAGCCACTCTTTCCTTTTGAACCGGTAAATTTATTAAATACCATACCCTGTCCCAAGAAGGCTGCATTTTTCTTATCAAAACTGGATGCATAAGAAGGGTCAAAGCCTGCACTGACATCAGAGGACAACATATAGGAAGCTGCCAAACATCTGCGTACATTAAGTTCACTATATTCTCCAAGTAAATTCAATACTTCCGCCACAGTATTGGCAAAGAAACGTGACTGCATTCCTGTAGCACCGACACTGCCGATTTCCTCTTTATCTACTAAAATACAACAGGTTGTTCGTTCCGGATTTTCCACTTCCATCATAGCTTCCAAAGAGGTAAACGCACAGACTCTGTCATCATGTCCGTAGGCAAGAACCATACTTCTGTCAAAGCCTGCTTCTCTTGCTTTTCCGGCAGGAACTACTTCGATTTCAGCAGACAAAAAGTCTTCTTCTTCGATATCATACATATTCTTTAAAATCTGAAGAACGTTTTTCTTAACTGCTTCTTTTTCTTCTTTTTCCGTGTCTTTATTGATAATCGGCATATTACCGACTACGATATCAAGCGCTTCGCCTTCAATCACCTTTGCGGCTTTTTTCTCAAGCTGTTCTCCTGCAAGATGAATCAAAAGGTCCGATATGAAAAATACCGGGTCTTCTTCATCTTCACCGATATTAACTTCAATGGTTGTTCCATCTTTTTTTACAATCACACCGTGAAGTGCCAAAGGGAGTGTCACCCACTGATATTTTTTCACACCGCCATAGTAATGGGTATCCAAATAGGCAATTCCGCCGTCCTCATACAATGGATTTTGTTTCACATCCAATCTTGGTGAATCAATATGAGCTCCTAAAATATTTAAGCCTTCCACCATAGAATGCTTGCCAATCTGATACATCACAATGCTTTTATTCATACAGACAGAATAAACCTTATCGCCTGCTTTTAAAGTCTTGTTTTCTTTTATCAGGCTTTCTAATTCTACATAGCCCTCTTTTTCAATACGGTTCACAATCTGGTCAATACACTCGCGTTCCGTTTTACCCTTATCCAAAAAAGTACGGTATGCATCGGATAACGCATTCACTGCCTTTAATTGCTCTTCATCATATTTTTCCCAAACATTTTTGTGTTCCATACGATTACCTCCGTTTAAAATTGTATACACATAAAGACTTATTCTAGTCTTTATGTGTATTATGCACTAAAAATGTATTATGCACGCATCTGTGCATCAAATTTTTCAGAAAGTGTTATAATAACTTTTTCAAAAACAGCATCTGTCATTTCATCTGTCACATCGGCTGTGTCAGAAACCAGTTTTAAACTAAATGCCATACTCTTCTTATCTAACCCAAGTTTCTCACTTTCAAAGATATCAAATAATGTTACTTTCTTAATTAAATCGTCACATTCTTTGATTGCTTCCACAAGGGTACCGCATTCAACTGATTTACTTACCAAAACAGATAAGTCACGGCTGTTTGTGGCAAAGCCTGTTTCTGGAACATATTTGATTGCTTCTTTAAACAGACCTGATAATACCGCATAATCAAGTTCTGCAATAAATATCTTGGTATCTGCTTTTTTACCGGCTGCGATATTCATACTGTCTACGATTTCATAACGAAGCTGTCCGAAATGACCAATCTTCACGCCTTTACAATACACATCAGCTGTTCTACCCGGATGTAAATATGGAACATTTCCTCTCTTATATGTGAATTCCAAATCATTAGCACTTGCAAAGGCTTCCAATGAGCCTTTCATTGCAAAAAAGTCTTCTGATGCGCCACATGTTCCAAGACAAATCATCTTCTGTTCAACAGGTGGCTCTACAAGTGGCAATGCCTTTGGAAGATAAACATTTGCAATTTCAAAGAAACGCATTGCTTCATTACCGTTTTTAATATTATTTTCAATCACTCTTACCATTGCAGGTGCCATCAAGGTTCTCATAATGCTTAAGTTTTCTGTAATTGGATTCAACAATTCAACCACTTGTCTTTCTTTCGCATCCTGAGGAATTAAGAACATATCAAATTCATTCTTTGCACACATCGCAATGGTCTGAATTTCATAGTAGCCCTGTGAGCATAAAAATTCTTTTACAGAAAGTTCTTTCTTCTGGGCAGGATTTAAGCCACCGCTTGTTACTTTTGCTTCGTCAAGGAAGGTTGGGGTTACTTTATCGTAACCGTATTCACGAATAACTTCTTCTGCAATATCCTGATAGCCTTCCACATCATCACGATATCTTGGAATCGCAAGTGTAAGAATGCCGTCATTCAGTTTTACATCAAATTGAAGTGCTTCCAAAATCGTAACCATTTCTTCTTCCGGCACTTTGATACCAAGTACATGGTTTACCTTGGCTGTCGCTACTTCAATCACTCTCTTATCTTTGGATGCACCTTGAGATTCATCAAAATGACTGGAGCTGATTTTCGCAACACCTAAGGTCTGGGCAAGATTTAAAGCACGTGCCATACCACATTCTACAGTCCATTCATCGATACCTTTTTCAAATCTGGCAGCCGCATCAGAACGAAGTCCAAGACTTCTGGATGTCTTACGCACGTTGTCCTTTAAGAATTTTGCAGATTCAAACAATACTTCTTTTGTATTTTCTGTAATTTCACTGTTAAGTCCACCCATAACACCGGCAAGACCAACTGCTTTTACCTTATCGCAAATGAGCAGGTTATTGGTTGTAAGGACACGTGTCTTTTCATCCAAAGTAACCAGTTCTTCTCCTTCGTTTGCACGTCTTACTACAATCGAAGAACCTTCCAAAGTACTTAAGTCAAAGGCATGCATTGGCTGACCCATTTCTACTAACACATAGTTTGTTATGTCAACCATTGCATTAATTGCATTGTGTCCCACTGCAATTAATCTTCTCTTCATCCAAAGTGGTGATTCCATATATTTTACATCGTAAATATAGTGTCCCAAATATCTTGGACAGGTTTCTTTATCCAAAACAGTTACACTGATATCCGGATTGGTTGTACCATCTTCTGTATAAGTCATATCCGGTGCTTTAAATGGTTTTCTAAGCGCAGCCGCAACTTCCTTTGCAATCCCTACTACAGACTGACAGTCCGGTCTGTTGGCTGTAATGGAAATGTCAAACAAATAATCATCTAATTCCAGATAATCTCTCATTTCCATACCAAGAGGCGCATCTTCTGCTAAAATCATAATGCCGTTTACATCCGCTCCCGGGTACCATTCCTTATCAATCATCAATTCTTCGCCGGAACATAACATTCCGTAAGACATCATTTCTTTCATTTTTCTTGGCTGGATTTCCATTCCGTTAGGAAGCTTTGCTCCAACCAATGCTGCCGGAACTTTGGCACCCACAAATACGTTGTCAGCACCTGTTAAAATCAAATGGTCTTCTCCGTGTTCGCCACAGTTTACATGACAGATTTCCAAATGTGTTCCTTCATAATGTTCCATAGCGGTAACCTGACCAACCACTACTTTTTCTAAATCTTTACCTAAATAATCAACACTTTCCACTTCAAAGCCGACAGAGAATAATTTGTCTTCCAACTCCTGTGGTGTGATGTCGATATCTACATATTCTTTTAACCAACTATATAAAACTTTCATCTTCTTTTCCTTACCTTTCTGGTTCTATGCCTTAAACTGTTTTAAGAATTCAATATCATTTTCAAACAATTTGCCCATATGGTTGATTCCGTATTTTAACATGGCAATACGTTCGATACCGATACCAAATGCAAGACCTGAATATTTTGAGGAATCGATATTACAATTTTCCAAAACCTTATTATTGACGATACCGCCGCCGAGTACTTCAATCCAGCCTGTTCCTTTACACAAAGAACAGCCTTTACCACCGCATTTAAAGCAGCTTACGTCTACTTCTACAGAAGGCTCTGTGAATGGGAAGTATGACGGACGAAGTCTGGTTTTTACTTCATCGGAAAACAATGCTTTCACAAACTCATCCAGCATACCCTGCAAATCACAAAGTGTGATGTGGTCATCCACAACCAAACCTTCCATCTGGCTAAACATAGGCGAATGTGTCGCATCACTGTCTGAACGGAAAACTTTACCCGGAACAAGCACCTTAATTGGCGGAGCCTGCTTATCCATCACACGAATCTGTCCCGGTGATGTATGGGTTCTGAGTAATAAGTCTTCTGTCAGCCAGAATGTATCCTGCATATCTCTTGAAGGATGATCCTTTAATACGTTTAATCTTGTAAAATTATGGTCATCGTCTTCAATTTCCGGACCTTCAAAAACTTCAAAGCCCATACCTGCAAAAACATCGATAATTTCATTTTTAATCGCTGTAAGCGGATGTAAATTACCGGCTTCTGTATGCGTGGCAGGAAGTGTCACATCAATGGTTTCTTCATCATAACGTGCCAATAAGGCTTTTTTGTCCATTTCTTCTTTCTTTTCATCATAAAGAGCCTGTGCCCAGTTTTTAATCTGGTTTACAGACTGACCATAGGCTTTCTTTTCTTCGTTCGGCACATTTTTAATGCCTTCCATCAATTTCTGAACCTGACCACCTTTTCCAAGATACTTTGTCCAGAAGGCTGAAAGCTGTTTTACGTCTTCTACTAACGCTAATTCTGACTGATATTCAGTCTTGATTGTTTCCATACTCATTTTTCTATCTCCTTTATATATAAACTGAAGTTCGCAAGCGAACTCTTTGCGCATAAAATAAAAATCCCCGGCGCAATCTAACGCCAGGGACGAATATACTTATCCGCGGTACCACCCACATTTCTGCATAGCAGACACTCAAAGACTTAACGCGTCTACACGTTCTTGGCTACTAGATTTCACCAAGACTGCTTCAGTGGGAAATTCGACATATTATCTGAACTTAAGGAAGCTTTCAGCCGATGACTTCCTCTCTCTGAAAGAAAATAATACTCTACTTAACACCTTCATAGCATTTTCATAGTATGAAATACTTTTTACACTATATTGTATTTTAGACACTGCCTCGAAAAAAGTCAACCAATTTAAGCATTTTTCTTGCGTTTTTTCTCTCTTTTTAAACGTTTTTTCTCCTGTCTTCTCGCCACAAATCCAAATACATACGGATACGCCGGTGAAAAATACTGGTTTACCTGTGCACCCATCAAAATGATGTACATACAAAAATAAAACCACAGCATAATTACCACAACAAAGGTCAGACTTCCATATACACTAAACCCATGGAATATATCCACATACAAAGAGAAAACATAAGAAAATGCATACCACAACACCGCCGCAAAAAGTGCTCCCGGGAGCTGTTTTTTATATTTCATTTTCTTATTCGGCACAAGCCAGTATATAAACGTAAAAATAATGGTCAGTACGCCTATCACAACTAAAATTCTAAAATTAATTAAAAGTTCAATTACAAGACTCAGGTATGGTATAAGACTCAAAATACCTCTTAACTCTTCAAAAATAGTTTCGCCGAATACCATTAAAAACAAAGACACCATAATTGCGACAATCATGCCAAGAGTATACAGACTTGCTACAATACGGATGATAAAATAATTACGCTTTTCATCCTCGTCATTTACCGCATTCAGCCCCTGTATCAGTGCCATCATACCTTTTCCGGCTGTCCAGATCAGAAGCACTGTAGAAACCGAGATTGCCAGTGTCTGTTCCCTGTAAATTTCCGAAATAATCTGACTTATCATAGGCAAAACAGAATCCGGCATAATTTCCTGTATAGCAGCAATCAAATCCCCCTGCGTAAGGGGTGTATAAGGTAAAATATAACACACCAGCACAAGCGCCGGAATTGTTGAAATAAACGAGAAAAACGCTGTACTTGCCGCATATGCACTGATATTCTTTTTTGTCATATTAGAAATAAAATCACCAAAAATTAGCCAGATTTTTTTACGCATATTCTCTCCATCAATAAATTTGCTCTACCACACAATTCTCATAAAACAATGTCAAAATATCCGTGTATGTATAACCATTCGTCGCCATATTCCCTGCGCCGTTCTGGCTCATACCGTTTCCATGTCCGTAACCACCGCCAACAATGCTATATCCTATCACACTTCCGTCTTTTTGACCAGCTTCAATTTCAATAAATGCACTTGGTAACAAGGCAGACATATTTACACTTGTTCCGTCCTGTTTATAAATCATTTTGTCTTCATTAAGCAACGCATATCGAATATGATATTCGCCACAAATCATAACGGTATTCTTACTTCCCCCTACAACCACTTTTTCTGCTCTTCCGCCGTTACTGCGCTCAGCCACGAAAATTTCCTGAATTTCACCGATACTTTCAAACTCCTCTTCCGTACTAAATTGTGAAGTCTCATCCAGATATAACACGTTATTCTTATTTTTGTTATAACACTCTTCTATGCGTTTTTCCAGTAATTCTGTATTTAAAATTGTTTCATAATTCCACCGGTAAAAAGCTTCGTTTACTTCATAGTCCGACTCATTCGAATTGATAATATACCCGCTAAAGGCTGTATTGGATGTCATATCCGCTTTTGTTTTATCCGTTTTATTTAATTTAAGTCCATTACTGCCCAGTCCGCAGGATGTGGAATAATACATTGTTTCAAACGGAACACCGTCACTGGTCACAATTTGACCCACCGTCTGTCTTACGGCATTTGTAGTGCTGACCTGTGCATCAATATTGTTGTATACCTGAAAGGATGTACTGTCATCCAGATGAGCTCCCAATGCTTTCAGCCCCGCATTCTGCATTTTTGTATAGGCATACGTTCTCGCACAGACTGCCTGCGCCATCAGTGCCTGCTCATGATAATATGACGGCATTTCACTGGGAACTACCGTATATAAGTATTCCTCCAACAGTACTTCATTAATCAGAACAAGTCCATCTTCTGTTTTATGAAGTTCCATCACCCCGCCATAAGATGGTGTCCCCTGATTTCTTTCTATACTCTTCACAGCAATTTTTCCCGACAAAACATCCGGAACAATTTTGATGATATCATCCGTTTTTAAATCATCTTCTTTGAAAGAAATTTCTTCTGATGCGCTGCACTGCTTATACTCTTCACCATTTTTATATATTTTACATTCACTATCACATACCACCGAGACTCCTTTATGATAGTTTGAAGCAAAATCCGTTGTTTTTATCAAAACACGAATATACTCCATTCCTTCATTTGCGACAATCAGACACGCGCAAATTCTGCCGTCTTCTACCACAAAATCCACAAACTCATAGCCAAGCGCCACATCTGCAATACTTCCTTCCGAAAGTCCGTCAAATACTTTGTAAATTTTCATTCCATCCGCAAACTCATACTTCCCAAGATTTTCCAAGGTAACATAGTTATCATTCACAGACAGGACTTTGCCGTTTATTTTTTCATCAAAGCTTTTTGCTTTCACAATTTGCCCTTCATCTATTGTCAGGTTCGCAACCGTATCATTTGGAATTTTCACACTATCGCTACAGGGTAAAACAATTTCCATACCCTTCGCCTGAAAATGTAGCCCTTCGCTATCCTGTCCCTTTACATACAAATAGGACATTTCTATTTTTTCATCCTGGGCCTCTTTAATCGCAATAAAACGAATTCCCTGTTCATCCCGTTTTACATATGTTTCGGTTACATATCCCTGATATGCATTGAACAAAGTTTTATTACAGACACCGGTTTCATTTTCCGTAACCAGAATTGCCGCATCCGTTTCTTCTGTACTCTTTGCAATGCCTAGTATGGTTACTTTTTCTAATGCAATTTCATCCCGTTTTCCAACTTCATCTATAAGTGTTTCATATAGCGAAAAAAACTTGTCTCTTTCCAAGACTTTATCCTTTGATACATTGTCCAAAATCCGGGCAGAAAGAGCTTTGGTCGAATCCAGAATATCAAGCGTTTCCTTAAGCATTCCGTATGTAGTATCGTTTTGCTTTTGTTCGTTTTCCTGTTCCGCCATCAACGTATCAAACTGCTCTTTTTTTTGTATATCATCGTTTAAGGCCTCAATCAAAGCAATCACTTCGCCAAAGTCTATCGTATCTTCTGTAACAACTATTGGTGTTTTTGACAATAGTAATAAAAAAAGAACTAAAATAATCAAAAAACTACCAATCATCCAAAAGCTGTTATTTCTTTTTTTGATAGATTTCATACACACCTCGAATATATGTATTTCATAGGGTATTCCTATGAATGAAAAAAGCAGCCATTGGCTGCTCTTCATAAGTATCCCCAAAATGTCGGCTCCTGTACTTTGACTCCTAGCTCACGCCAGGTGGGTGACCGCAAAGTAACTTCTGCCTTCCTCTGACTAATGGAGGCCTGACATCCATCACATAATATAGGAATCCCGTTTAAAGTAAATGTAGGTTCAAAATAACAAGAAATCCAACACTTCAGGTTAATTCTATTATATCCATTTACAATCCTTTTTACAACTGTTTCATACATAGAAATTATGGGAAACATTTCCCAGCATATTTTTAAACTATATAGTTAAACTCTACAAGCCCATAAATTGCGGATTTGATATTTGATATCTTCAAAATTCCACAGCTTTTCTGAATTGGCCCTGCTGTTTGGGTCATTTACTTTTATCTTTCCATCCGTATACTCTGTCATCACAATAAAATGTCCGGTTGTAGTAAAATCACCGGGACCCATTATACATATTATCGGATTACCGGCTTTTAAATTTTTTGCAATCCGCTCCTCATCAAGCGGTATCTCTACAACATCTAAGCCTAATTCCTTTCCGCCTTCCGAAATCAAAGACCAGGCACTTCCGCTTCCCGGAACACAATACCCGTTGTTTTCACTAAAATTCGCAATATATCTTGGGTCATATGATGTATCGTTTAAAAGATATACGCATACCATAGAAAGACATGTCGGCCCGCATCCCGATAAACCCATTATTGTATCTCCGTACTCAGTATATCCCCAACGCTCGTCCCACTGTAAAAAAAGTGGAACCTCTTTACAATTTTCATATTCATCAAGATGAATACTATAGTCTGTGTTCTTTTTTAACGGATACTGTAGTACAAATTCTTCCGTTTCCGGATTCCTATCTAACAATTGTATTAATTCTTCCGGCCATTCATCCATTGACAAGTCATTTTTCTTTGCAAACGATGTAATGACATCATTTGCGCTTGTAAAATCAGACTTTTCGCTCACACCACCGGCAAGTGTACTCAAAAAGTCAATTCCTTTTAAAAGAAAAATCATTATGAGTACAAGAAAAATGACAATTATAACTCGTCTGTGTTTATTACGTTTTTTCATTTTAAGACTGCTCCTGTTCATTTATTTACTAGAGCTATCTTAACTGAATACGTTCTTTTTTGTTTTAACTTTGCCTTGCAAAACTATTACAATTTTCTTAAATCGGAAGCGTAATTACAAATTCCGTAATTTCATCAACGCAGGACACTTTAATTTTCCCGTTATGCGCCTCTACTATTTGCTTTGCAATCGCAAGCCCAAGTCCCGCACCGCCGGTTGAAGACTGGCGCGAATTATCCAGTCTATAGAATTTATCAAAAATATATTGCAATTTTTCCGGTGGTATCTGTGCACCTGAATTTTGTACACTTACATATGCCATACCCTCATTTTTATAAGCCGTACAAACAATATTGGTGCCTTCAAAGCTATAATTAACCGCATTTCGGAAAAGATTGTCAAACACTCTTGCCAATTTGTCTGCATCCGCCGATAGGATTATTTCTTTTTCAATCTTCTGCACTACATTCAGATTTTTCTCCTCAAACATAGGATAAAATTCATTAATAAGCTGTACCAGCAAGATCGTTAAATTGACCGGTGCTTTCTGTGCTGATATTGTTTGAAGATTCAGCCTTGTAATTTCAAAAAATTCATTAATAAGCTGTTCTAATCTGTATGCCTTGTCTAGAGCTATCCCTATATACTTTGCTCTCTGTTCAATCGGCAAATCTTCTGCTTCCTCAAGCAGACTCAAATATCCGATTACCGAGGTAAGCGGCGTCTTTAAATCATGTGCTAAATAGACAACAAGGTCGTTTTTCTGTTGTTCCGCCAGTTTCCTTGCCTGTTCATTCATCTTCAAATCATACTTAAAATCTTTCAGTTTCTGGCTAAACTCACGCAGTTCATCCGGACAATCTTCTTTGAAAATAGCAGGTTCTTCCTCGCTTATTGAACGACTTGCAATGTTTAAAAGTCTACTCAGTTTAAAAACATATACAACCGATATAATTACCAAGCCCAAAACATACACTAAAAAAGCGGTAAATATCCGATTATTGCTAATAAGACGATACGCCGAACGCGATAAATTATAATATAACCACTCTATAACAAATCCATTAAATACATTGTCCATTACCCAAAGCAGGACAACATATATAACCGAATAAAGCAGCACCCGTGACATATAACGTTTTATTATATTATTTTTCAACTTTATATCCTACTCCCCATACTGTTTTTATAATTTTAGGATTTCTTGATGGTTCATTTAACTTTTCCCGAATCCGTCTTATGTGTACCATAACATTATTGTTGCTGTCTAAATATTCTTCCTTCCATACATTTTCAAAAATCTTTTCTGAAGAAACTACATTTCCCGCGTTTTCACATAGAAGCCACAATATATCAAATTCCGTTGGAGTTAAATTAATGGATTTACCATATAAGGTCACTGTATGCTCCTGTTTATTAATTACCATTCCGTTACATTCAAACACTTCTGTATTACCCCGATTTAAAGAAGCATATTTCTTGTATCTGCGAAGCTGTGCCTTTACTCTGGCGAGAAGCTCAAGGGGATTAAAAGGTTTTGTTACATAATCATCTGCACCTATCATTAATCCGGTTATTTTATCAACATCTTCTACCTTGGCAGTAAGCATTATAATCGGATAAGTATATTTTT
>ERZ1032130.170-NODE-170-length-19757-cov-5.854330_pt1 | contig 19757 bp, 18 predicted proteins | sample MGYA00517879_ERZ1032130 | MGnify/ENA primary metagenome ERZ1032130 (study PRJEB33719, sample SAMN04262597) | wastewater metagenome | biome: rural village; feature: animal feces; material: feces | host: Bos taurus | place: El Salvador | collected 2012-01-31 ...
TTGCTTCCGGTCCGTTAGATTCAATTGTCAAGCCGACAACATTAACAACCTTGCCATATTTTCTATACAGACACTGTGTTGTTAAACTGTTGTATTTTCCTAAATCAAACTCTTTCATCGGGGATACAATTCTTCCTTTTGTTATCTCTGATAAGCCAGCAATTTAAAACGTTTCTTAAGCTCCGTAAGCTGTGTGTCTATACCACAGTCAAAAACGCCGTTTTCCGTTTCAATAATACACTGTCTGTCAGGTACTGTTACATCTTCAATCACTTCCACTCGGATATTGTCTCTGGATATTTTGGAAAGCAGTTCAGTTTTCCTTTCATATACATTCTCATAATCCTTAGGTGAAACATGAATCATAAACTGTGAATCATCATCACTCTTCTTCATAATGGATTCTACAAGATATATCAAAATATCGTGATATTGCGATAAGTCTGTATGAAAAATCTGTTCATACACATCGGTAATCGTATCTACAAACATCGGTTCCAACTGTCCGACTTTGGCTTCATAATTTCTTTCCAAAAGCTGTGCTTTCTTTTCAAGCTCCGCTTCCATAGCCTGAACCTCAGCCTGTGCTTTCATTGCGCCCTCATCATAGCCCTGTCTCATACCTTCAGAATGTGCCTGATTTCTAATATTCTGCGCTTCCTGATGTGCTGCATTCACAATTTCTTCCGCCTGCCGATTAGCTTCCTGCAGACGTTCTTCTATCATCTGCTGAATTTCTTCTTCACTTGGTCCTTCGTATACGGGGGCAGCTTTCATAATGCCGCCTTCCATAGCTCCCATATCGCCGCCGTCATCTAAAAGTTCAGCAACTCTTATAGCTTCTATACCATCTGTAAATCCTGCCTCAAACTCATAGGGGCCACGGTCTTTGACACTTTCCTGCATTTTTCGGTTTAGCTCCGCAATCTTCTTTTTGGCCAACTCATTCGTGTCAATTACCCTAGTCTTTTCAAAGTCCACTGAAACATAATATTGTTTTAAAAGGTTACTAGACAACGATTTCGTCACCTCCACCTCTTGAAATAACAATTTCAGCAGAATCTTCTAATTTTCTGATAATATTAACAATCTTCTGTTGTGCTTCTTCAACATCCTTCATACGAACAGGACCCATATATTCCATATCTTCCTTAATCATCGCAGCCAGACGGCTTGAAAGGTTGCTAAGGCACGCATTCTGTACCTGTTCGTTGGCACCCTTGAGAGCCATTGCCAGGTCATTATTATCAACTTCTCTGAGAACACGCTGAATCGCACGGTTATCAAGCAACAAGATATCCTCGAATACAAACATCTTCTTTCTGATTTCGTCTGCCAATTCCGGTTCTTCGATTTCCAAAGTTTCCATAATATGTTTTTCTGTACCACGGTCTACAGTATTCAAAATATCTACAACCGCATCTACGCCACCGATAATGGTGTAATCCTGGTTTACAAGGGATGCCAGTTTTGTTTCCAAAACCTTTTCCACTTCTTTTATAACGTCAGGACTCGTTCTGTCCATAACCGCAATACGTCTTGCAACATCAGCCTGTCTGTCAGGCGGCAAAGCCGCAATAATCATAGCTGACTGTTGTGTTGTTAAATAAGATAATACAAGGGCGATTGTCTGCGGATGCTCGTCCTGAATAAAGTTTAAGAGCTGTGATGCATCTGTCTTTCTTACAAATTCGAAAGGTTTTACCTGCAGCGATGCAGTCAGACGACCGATAACATCCAATGCCTTTTCTTCGCCATACGCCTTTTCCAGCAATTCTTTTGCATAGTTAATACCACCTTCTGCGATATACTGCTGTGCCAGACATACTTCATAAAATTCATTGATAACGCTGTCTTTTACAGACGGCGATACACTTCGTGTATTGGCAATCTCAAGAGTCAGCTCTTCAATTTCTTCTTCTTTTAAATGTTTAAATATTTCAGCCGAGCGTTCAGGACCTAATACGATAAGTAAAATAGCCGCTTTTTGAACTCCTGAAAGCGAAGTATCAAAACTGTTTCTTGCCATAAACTATGCCCCCCACTCCTGATTTAACCAAGTCTTCAATAAACCTGCCACTGCTTCCGGATTATCGTCAACAAACTTCTCAATCATTCTTCTAGCTTCAGATTTCGCCTCAATATCTACATTCTGAAGTTCTAAGTCAGGTGTAGACTGCAATAAATCTTCCACAGAAATTTCTTCTTCGACTACTCGGTTCTTTTCTGCCATCATACTGCGTACAACAACAAATGCAAGTAAGCCTAGAATAAGAATAATCAAAATAACCTGAACAACATCTTTTGCAGTTACATTCAATGCTTCTTTATCTACAAACCAGTTTTCTTCATAAGCAATAATTGTAATCTTATCTTCCGGAAAACCTGTAGAATTTGCCACTACGGAATATAATTCCGGGTCAACTTCCAGTTTGGTTCTCTGGTTATTTGCCAGTTTGTATTCTTCCCATGACATACTATCTAAAAGTCCGGCTTTCTTAGCATCAGACTCATTGATAATGTTATATGCAATGGCTGTTACGGAAACAGAAGAATCATCGTATATAACTCTTCCCGGATAATGAGTCGTTTCCGACATATATTCATTGGGTAAATAATCCCTGATAATTTCTTCAACAGATGAAGTTGCCGTTTCGCCGTCGTCCCATACATATGTACCGTTATCATCATTACTACTGGTACCCGGAACACCGCCGCCACCACTTTCATTCTCTGAATTGTAAAGTTCCTCATGAGAGAGCATCCCCTGCTCTTTTCCGTCAGGAGCATCATATTCATGAGTTGCTTCATAAGATTCGCTAAAATCAATTACAACATTTGCCGCAACGGAAATGTTATCATAAAGATTGGTTCCAAGGAGAATTTCTTTTACTTCTATCTTCTTTGCATTTTCAACCTGCTGCATTACGGAAAGCTGATTACTTGCATTTCCTGCAACAGAATATGTATCGTCACCGGAATACAAAAGATTGCTCTTTGTATCCATAATGGTAATATTTTCGGTTGTATCATTTCCAAGTGCTGTAGCGATGGCTTTGGCAAGGTAGCCGGCCTGATCTGTTGTAAAATCGCTCTTAAGTTCCAAAAAAACCATCGCAGAAGCTTCCTGTTTCTGTTCAATTAAAGTACCTGTGGAGCTTGGTACATTTAACATAACATTGGCAGATTTAATCGCATCCAATGTCATAATATCTTCTTCCAGCTGTGCTTCCAGATATTTCACATATCTCTTCTGCTTGTCCGCTTCTGTTGTACTGAATCCGCCATCCGTCACATTGTCAATACTGTATCCCACTACGGAAAAACCATTTGCCCCAAGCAACAAATTGGCATCTGAAAGACGTGCTGCATCTACTTTGATTGTAAGACCGTCTGTAGACACCGTTACAGGAATTCCCTCTTCATCAAGCATTGTCTTGATTTCGGAAGCCTCTGCCGTCGTTTCACATACCCTGATTGTTTCATATTGCGTACGGTTTAAAACCGCCACCATAATAACAATGCCCACAATAACCGCTGTGGTCATTATTATCATAATCAAATGCTGTTTTTTTGTATATTTGTTCCACCACTCCAAAATCCTATTGAGCAGTTTTTTAAGTCTTTCCTCCATGAGACCCTCTCCTTAAGTTAAATCTGCATATTCATAATCTCTTTATATGCTTCTAAAAACTTATCTCTTACCGCAATTGTATACTGTAATGCCGTAGATGCTTTCTGAAGTGCAATGGTCAAATCGTGTGTGTTGTCCGTTTCGCCAAGTGCAAAAGAAATTTCAGCATTTTCCGCATCTGACAAATACTGATTGGTTGTATTTATATTATCAAGCGCTGTCTGGAACATTGTGCCAAACAGGTTCTGATTATCATTTTTTTCAATTTTGTTGGAATTTGAAACTGCTTCCTTCATCATTCCCGAAGAAACGTTTCTCAGTGACATAATATCCATAGATTATCTCCCCAAGGCATTATTGAATAATGTCAAGTCCTCTCTGTGCCATAGACTTGCTGGCATTAAAAGCTGTTGCATTTGCTTCAAAAGAACGGCTGGCATCAATCAAATCCGTCATTTCCGTAACGATATTTACGTTTGGATACCACACATAACCGTTTTCATCAGCATCCGGATGGGACGGGTCATATGCCTTTACCATTTCTGTTTCATTATCTTCAATTACATTTGTAACTTTTACACCGCCGCCTACATAGCCCTCTCTGGCCTTTGTCAACGTATCACGAAAACTCGCTCCGGTTCCTTTCTGTTCAAAAGTAACCATCTTTCTTACATAAGGAGTACCGTCTTCTGTTCTTGTAGTATTTGCATTGGCAATATTTTCAGCAATAACATCCATTCTGTACTGCTGTGCCGTCAAACCTGATGCACTGACATCAAATGATGAAAATAAACTCATAGACTACCTCCTTACTTCATTGCGTTAACAAGATTCTGGAATTCCATTCTCACACTGGTCATTAAACCGTTATATTTTAACTGGTTCTTTGCCAGATTTACGTTCTCTACCTGAATGTCCACGTTGTTTTCATCCAGTCTGTAATCGTATTCTGAAAAATCCGAATGGGTCTTTGCTTCCAGTTGGTTGCTTCTTAAAGAAGCCACTTTTGCATCCATATTGTCCGTATCTGCTCTTCCAAGTGCCTTCTCAAGCTGTGACTCAAAATCCACATCCTGACGTTTGTATCCCGGAGTATCCGCATTCGCAATATTGTTAGAAATCACTTCATTGCGAAGCCACGCAGCATCTGCCGCCTTATCTAAAACATTAATATAGTCAAATGCATTTGAATGAATCATACACATACTCCTCTCCATAATAACCCAATATAATACATTATAAATTATTCCGATAAAAATACAAGTGATTTTGCCATAAAAACAGTTGTGCTTTTTCCACAAAAATAATTCTTTATATTGTGGTCTTTTAACATCTGTTGAAGTTCATCCACAAAATATAGTGCACTGTTTACCTTATGTAAACTAGGACAAAAAAAGGACTTATCGTCAGACAATAAATCCTTTTATTAAATCGAAATCCATTCTATTAAATTAATTTGAATCAGGCTATTTCCTACTTATAGTATCTAACATTTTACCCAATAGTGAAATAGTCTTTTGGCACTATTTTTTTAAATGTTCGATTTCTTCATATACCGCATCATTGACAATTTTAATGTAGGTTCCCTTCATACCGGAAGATTTTGAAACGATAACGCCTGCACTTTCAAACTTTCTGAGTGCATTGACAATTACCGAACGGGTAATACCTACACGGTCCGCAATTTTACTGGCAACAAGAACACCTTCCATACCATTTAACTCTTCAAAAATGTGTACAATGGCATCCATTTCCGAAACGGAAAGCGTATTGATTGCCGAACGGACATCTGCTATTTTTCTGACTTCTTCCGCATTTTCTTCGTTTACTGCACGAAGCATCTCAAGGCCCACAACCGTGGTTCCGTATTCGCACAAAATAATATCATCGATGGAATACATATCATTTTGTCTGTACAAAAACAGTGTTCCGAGTCTCTCGCCTGCAATTTCAATCGGTGTAATAAGCGCCTGAAGTCCCTTTACTTTTTCTTCTTCAAACCCCAATGTTATCAGATTTACGTTTTCCTTTGTTGACAAAATTCCAAGAAGACGGTCATTCAATTCAGGGTCAATGAAATTACCCACCTTTTCCGATAACATCTCTCCCAAATTCAAAGTCTTTTCTTTACGTCCCACACCTAAAATTTTGCCTTTTTTACTAATAACCAGTGTGTTGGAATGAATGATATCTCCAAGAACCCGGCAGATATCATCAAAAACAACTTTGCTGGAATTATTATTGTGTAAAAGTTTTCCGATTTTTCTGGTTTTATCTAAAAGCTGTACGCTACTCATCTTATCCTCCGTCTGGAATTAGTTTTCTTTTTTTGCCATTACATGTCCGCAATTTTCATCCGAACATACCAGTTTATTTCCTTTTTCAAGCATTATGGCACCACATTTTTCGCACTTAACGTCCGATGGTTTCTGCCATACCATAAAGTCACATTCCGGGTTGCCGATACAACCGAAATATTTTCTGCCTTTTTTTGTTTTCTTAAGTACAATATCCTTTCCGCATTTCGGACATTCAATGCCGATTTTTTCAAAATACGGTTTGGTAAAACGGCATTCCGGGAATCCCGGACATGCTAAAAATCTTCCGTGGGGGCCATACTTGATGACCATCTGTCTGCCACAGTTATCACACACCTCATCAGATACTTCATCTGCGATTTTTACTTCGTCAATATTCTTTTCCGCTGTGGCTACCGCTTCCGCAAGGTCCGGATAGAAGTTTGAAACTACAGTTTTCCAAGGAACCGTGCCTTCTGCCACGCCGTCAAGCAGGGTTTCCATAGTTGCAGTAAAGTTTACATCCACAATACTCGGAAATGCCTCTTTCATCATTGCATTTACTACTTCACCAAGCTCTGTTACATAAAGATTTTTATTTTCCTTTGTCACATATCTTCTGGCAATAATGGTAGTAATTGTCGGTGCATAGGTACTCGGTCTTCCGATACCCAGTTCTTCCATTGCGCGCACTAAAGATGCCTCCGTATAATGACTTGGCGGCTGTGTAAAGTGCTGCTTTGACTCCATTCCTTCCAAGGTAAGCTCTGTTTCTTTTGTCATATCCATAAGCAGTGTGTTGTTTTCGTTCTTTTCTTCATCTTCCACATACACACTCATAAAGCCTTCAAACAACAATTTTGATGCAGCTACCGTAAAATAGTGTCCGTTTGCTTCAATTTTTACGGAAATGGTTTCATATTTTGCAGGATTCATTCTGCTGGCAACAAAACGTTTCCAAATAAGCTGATACAAACGGAACTGGTCTCTGGATAAAGACTCTTTTACCATAACCGGTGTTCTGGCAATATCCGTAGGACGAATTGCTTCGTGAGCATCCTGAATTTTCTTTGTGCTCTTCACTTCGCCGTTATCCTTTTTCGCAAAATCACTGCCATAAGTAGCTTCAATATACTCTCTTGCAGATTTTTCGGCTTCATCCGAAATACGGACAGAATCCGTACGCAGGTACGTAATAAGACCGACCGTTCCAAGACCTTTTACATCCACACCTTCGTATAACTGCTGTGCAATACGCATGGTCTTCTGGGTTGAAAAATTGAGCACCTTGCTGGCTTCCTGCTGAAGAGTTGATGTGGTAAAAGGAAGCGGTGATTTTTTCACTCTTTCGCCTCTTTTTACTTCACTGACCTTATAACTTGCTCCATTTAATTCCTTTTGTATTGCATCCAACTGTTCTTTAGAGCTGATTGTGCCGTGATATTTGGCAACCAAAGGCTTTTTCTCGCCTTTTACATCAAACTTTGCTTCCAAAGTCCAGTATTCTTCCGGAATAAATGCATTAATTTCTTCTTCTCTGTCGCAAATAATACGAAGCGCTACAGACTGTACTCTTCCGGCACTTAATCCACGCTTGATTTTCGCCCATAAAAGCGGAGAAATTTTATAACCTACCATTCTGTCAAGCACACGTCTTGTCTGCTGTGCATCCACGAGGTTTAAGTCGATGTCACGCGGATGCTTAAGAGATTCCTTGACAGCGGTCTTTGTAATTTCATTAAAAGTAATTCTATGAACAGGTTTATTATGAAGTTTTAATGCTTCAATCAAATGATAAGAAATCGCTTCACCTTCACGGTCAGGGTCCGTTGCGAGGAAAATTTTTTCAGCCTTCTTCACTTCTTTTCTAAGGTTCGCCAAAACATCACCTTTTCCGCGAATGGTAATATATTTCGGTTCATAATCATTTAAAACGTCCACTCCGAGCTGACTCTTTGGCAAGTCTCTGACATGTCCGTTACTTGCTGCCACTTCATAATTGGAACCTAAAAATTTTTTAATTGTCTTCACCTTTGCCGGTGATTCCACAATCACTAAATATTTTGCCATTACCATACCTCAATCACGATTTATTTTTTACCTGATGGCATAAATCGTTTCCCACTATACACCATATTTTTTTTGAATGCAATATAATTTTTTTAAATTTTCAGAAATTTTAATAACTCCCACGGTAATGTCTTACAACTACTTTATCTTTTCTGATACCAGTTGTTCCCCACCTGCATTACACGGTCATCCAGAGTCATCAGCAGAAGTTCCCTGCCCAGTACATCCATAGAAAGGCCTGTTCGCTCCTGCAATACATTTATATGCATCGGCGTCACTTCCAAGAAGGACAAAATCTTTTTTTGTGTCAAGCTCCCAGCTTCCCATTCATTTTCTCTTTCTTCGCTACTTTTTATGGCATATATACTCTCCAGCACCTTTTCAGGACTGACGGCAGGATTTGCGCCTTCCCACAAAAGCCGGTTACAACCACGACTTAATTCATCCGTAATCCGTCCCGGCACCACAAACACTTCCTTGCCCTGCTCCAACGCCATTTCGACCGTAATCAGTGTTCCGCTTTTTTCCTTTGCTTCCACAACGATTAATGCATCCGCCAGTCCGCTGATAATACGGTTCCTTGGCGGAAAAAGATTTGCCGAAGCATTTACATAGGGAAGATACTCGGACAAAACACATCCTTTTTGTATCAGTTCTTCGTACAATCCATAATTTTCCTTCGGGTAACATACGTGGACACCGCTGCCTAATACACCTACCGAAAACCCATGCTGAAAAAGAGCCGCCTTTTGTGCATAACCATCCACACCGTTTGCCATACCGCTGATGACACAGACATCCTTTTTTGCCAGATAAGAGGCGAACCTTTCTGCCACAACTTTTCCATACTGGGAACAATTCCTTGCCCCGATTATGGCAATGGATTTTTTCTTTTCATCCGGCAACCTCCCTTTATAAAAAAGTACCGCCGGTGCATCCGAAATTTCATATAATCTCTTAGGATAATCATCATCCCCAAAAACGGTCATAAAAATACCGTCGTTTTTCACTTTTTGAAATTCGCTGTGTATCGCTTCTTCCGTTTTTGTTTTACCTCTTATAATAGAAGTTTTCTGCTTTTCTCCCAAAAAAGAGGGCATTTCATTTTCATTACAATAATATAGAAGAAACCCGTCATATCCGTTTTCTTTCAATTTTAAAAATGTTTTTCTGCCGATTGCATCCAATCCGTAAAGCCAATAATCATATGCTTTCTTATCCATAAAAGTACCTCTCATAGCCCAGTCTGTATCCTGCCGCCTCAGCCAGATGATTTTCCCTGATTTTTTCACTGCCTTCCAAATCTGCAATGGTCCTTGCCACCTTTAAAAGGCTGCAATATGCCCTTCCCGATAGAGAAAACTTCTGAAGCAGTCTGTCAAAAAGTATTTCTGCTTCCTTATCCGGAATACATACTTTCCCAATCTCCTTATCTGACAAGCTTCCGTTCTGCCTGTACTCCGTCGTTCCAAACAGCTCCTCATAACGAATTTTCTGCATTTCTCTTGCCAAAATGACCTGTTCTCTCATCCTTGCACTGGTCACATTTTGATTTATCTCCCCAAAATCACTGCGCATATTTTTCATAGAGATTGTTTCCGCCACCACATCAATTCTGTCCAAAATCGGCCCGGAAATGTGTCCGACATATTTTTGCACCTGATGAGGCAGGCAAACACACCTGTTTTTATCGGGATAATACCCACATGGACAGGGATTCATGGCTGCCACCAGCATAACATCCGTAGGAAATTTATACACCATACCGGAACGCAAAAAAACAATCTGTTTTTCTTCCAGCGGCTGGCGCATCGCATCCAGTACGGTGCGTCTGAATTCCGGCAGTTCGTCCAGAAATAAGACCCCTTTATGAGCCAGTGTCATAGCACCTGCTTTGGGAATCATTCCACCTCCGATTAAGGCGTTGGCAGTTGCACTGTGATGCACCTCCACAAAGGGTCTTTGTAGGTTTAAAAAATCCGTTTCCAAAACTCTTCCCGTGGCACTTTTTATTGACGCAACTTCCATTTTTTCTCTATCCGTAAGTGGCGGTAAAATAGACGGCAGTGCTTTAATAAGCATAGTTTTTCCTGTTCCGGGAGGTCCTACAAACAACAGATTGTGTCCGCCTGCCGCACCGATAAGTGCTGCCCTTTTGCCACTCTCTTGTCCAACAATTGTTTCAAAGCAGGAATTGTATATATTCTCTGTTAACTCTTTATATTCCCTCTTCACCATAGTCGGTTTTACCTGATGCTGAAAAAATGCTACCACTTGTTCCATTGTTTCAAAGCCATATACCTCAATTTCTTTGAAAAACAAAGCTTCCTCCATATTTTCCTTGGACACGATACAGGCTTTTATATTCTTTTCACAGGCCTTTGCCAGAATGGGAAATACCCCCGAAACCGGTTTTATCGCACCATCTAACCCTAACTCTCCCAGTAATAACATATTTTTTGTACAATCCCCGGGTAATACACCCATTGATTTTAAAATACCTATAGCTATTGGCAAATCATACGCAGTCCCCGCTTTACGTACATTGGCAGGCGACAAATTTACCACAATGCGTTTTGGCGGCATTGTGATTCCCAGATTTTTTATGGTTGCTCTGACCCGCTCCTTGGCTTCCTTCACCTCACTCCCTAAAAGTCCTACCATCTCAAGCGACGGCATACCGTTTGATACGTCCACTTCCACCTGTAAAAGAGTTCCTTCCACGCCCTGAAGTGCACCTGAAATTGTTGTACTAAACATACTCCTCCTTTCTATGCGGATTTATCTATATTTTATTTTTATATGGGCTAAAATTAAGAAATTTTAGAATGCACCGGCAATGCCTGGCATTGCCGGCTAAGATATGCAGTAATCTGCTGTTTCATTTGATATTAGATTTTAATTGTTGAAATCCTTCATACAATTTTAATAAAGCTTTTTTTTCGATTCTGGAAACATAACTCCTTGAAATTCCTAATTGTTTTCCGATTTCTCTCTGTGTTATTTCCTGACCACCGAACAGACCGTATCGCATAGCCAGAATCTGTTTTTCTCTTTTCGATAAAAGTTTTTCATATAAAACACCAAGCATTTTCAAGTGCTCGGAAAGTTCCATTTTTTCTACGACATCCACCTGTTCACTTTCAATCACATCCAGAAGATTAATTTCATTTCCTTCCCTGTCTACACCGATTGGTTCATAAATGGATACTTCCTTTGATACCTTTTTCTTAACTCTGAGCATCATCAGCAGTTCATTATCTATACATCTTGCCGCATAGGTGCCGATTCTGCTTCCCTTTGTATCATCAAAGGAATTAATGGCTTTGATAAGCCCTATCGTACCTATGGATATTAAATCATCCAATTCCTCTTCCGTATTTTGATATTTCTTGGCAATGTGGGCTACAAGTCTTAAATTCCGCTCGATTAATATTTCTCTTGCTTTTGCCGCCTCTTGTTCGCCGCCATTTTTCATTAACTGAATATAGTAAACTTCCTCATCAAAGGATAACGGTTTTTGAAAAGTTTTCAAAATAGCCCCCAAAGTCCATTTACCATAGTGTATGAAAAAGGTATTTATCAAGTGCCTTTCCATCTGTACACATTTTATTTTGGAACAAGTTATGGATATTATAGAAAAAATAACGCCTCTTTACAACACCATATTATAATAAAAATTCTACCCAGACGCGGTTGCTTACATCCAGTCCGTATTCCGTTAGGAAAATAGAATCTCCTTCTTCCTGTATCAGTTTTTGTTCCTTTAATTTTGAAAGGACGCTACCATACACCTCTTCTATATCCGGTCCGAAAACTTCCGAAAACTTTGTTTTTGAAACACCCTTTGTCATACGAAGTCCCAAAAACATAAATTCTTCCATACATTCTTCTTTTGATAGATTCTGTACTTCCGTTTTTTCCGTATATTTGTTTTCAAGCAAATATTCATCCAGCCATTCCGTGTTTTTATATCTGGTGTTTTCAATGCAGGACGACGCTCCCAGTCCAAGCCCCAGATAATCCTGTCTTACCCAGTAACGGATATTGTGCCTGCATTCATAACCTTTTTTTGCATAATTGGATATTTCATAGCGTTCAAATCCCGCTTCTTTTAAAATATCCTTGGTTCTGTAATACATTTCCCTTTCGATATCTTCATCGGGTAATGCTAACCTGTCTCCTTCGTACAGCTTATAGAACGGTGTACCCTCTTCCACAATCAGACTGTATGCGGAAATATGTTCTACCTTAAGTTCCACCAATTTCTTTAAAGTATCTTCGTACTGCTCTAAGGTCTGATTCGGAAGCCCCGACATAATATCTACGTTAATATTTTCAAATCCGGCTTCTCTTGCCCACGTGTATGTCTCCAAAAACTGCTCATAAGTATGGATTCGTCCCAGAATTTTTAAAAGTGCATTGTCCGTGGACTGTAAGCCGATACTTAAGCGATTGATTCCTGCTGCCCTGTAGGCCTTTAAAGCCTCTTTAGTCACTGTCCCCGGATTACACTCCAGCGTAATTTCGCAGTCCTTATCCAGACAGAAAACATCCCTGAAAGTATCCATCATTTTTACAAGAGTTTCATAGGGCACACTGGTAGGCGTTCCGCCACCGATAAAAACCGTATCCACACATCGGTCACTGTATTCAGTTGCTTTTTCTTTTATCTCTTTTTGCAAAGTATCCATATATGCCATCTGCACCTGTTTTGTAGCAGGTGCAGATAAAAAATCACAGTAATTACATTTTTTCACACAAAAAGGGATATGAATATATAAACCCAGTTTTTTCATTATTTTCTGTCATCCAATTTCAGTACGCTCATAAAGGCCTGCTGTGGAATTTCCACGTTGCCTACCTGACGCATACGTTTTTTACCTTCTTTTTGCTTTTCAAGAAGCTTCTTCTTACGGGTAATATCACCGCCATAGCATTTAGCCAATACGTCTTTACGCATAGCTTTTACGGTTTCTCTGGCAATAATTTTACCACCTACTGCTGCCTGAATCGGAATTTCAAACAAGTGACGCGGAATTTCTTCCTTTAATTTTTCACACATTCTTCTGCCACGTTCGTAAGCACTGTCTGCATGAACAATAAAGGAAAGGGCATCCACTTCTTCTTTGTTAATCAAAATATCCAGTTTCACAAGTTTGGATTCTTCGTAGCCTTTTAGTTCATAGTCAAAGGATGCATAACCTCTGGAACGGGATTTTAAGGCATCAAAGAAATCGTAAATAATTTCATTTAAAGGCAGTTCATAGCGCAGCACTGCTCTGGTGCCTTCAATATATTCCATTCCAAGATATCTGCCTCGTCTTTCCTGACACAGTTCCATAATGGAGCCGATAAACTCACTGGTCACCATAATTTCCGCAGAAACAATCGGTTCTTCCATATAGTCGATTTCCGACGGGTCCGGTAAGTTGGACGGATTGGTAAGCTCAATCACATCCCCATTTGTCTTGTATACTTTATAAATAACACCCGGAGCGGTTGTAACCAAATCCAAGTTATATTCTCTTTCCAGTCTTTCCTGCACAATTTCCAAATGTAAAAGTCCTAAGAAACCACAACGGAAACCAAAGCCTAATGCAATGGATGTTTCCGGCTCGTACTGGAGAGCTGCATCATTTAACTGAAGCTTTTCCAAAGCATCTCTAAGGTCAGGATATTTGGCTCCGTCCGCAGGATACATACCGCAGTAAACCATTGAATTTACCTTTTTATATCCCGGAAGCGGCTCATCACAAGGATTTTGTCCGTCCGTTACCGTATCACCCACCATAGTATCTCTTACGTTTTTGATGGATGCGGTAATATAACCTACCATACCGGCTTCCAGTTCATCGCACGGAATAAACTGACCTGCTCCAAAGTAACCTACTTCCACAACCTCTGCCTTGGCACCGGTAGCCATCATCAGAATCTGTGTGCCTTTTTTTACACTGCCTTCCTTAATACGGCAAAATACAATAACGCCCTTATACGGGTCATATAACGAGTCAAAAATCAGGGCCTTAAGAGGCGCATTTTTATCTCCTGTAGGCGCCGGTATTTTTTCCACAATCTGTTCTAAAACTTCGTCAATACCGATACCGTTTTTGGCGGAAATCAGCGGTGCATCCTGAGCCTCAATACCAATAACATCCTCGATTTCATTTTTTACATAATCCGGTCTGGCACTTGGCAAATCGATTTTGTTGATAACCGGGAAAACTTCCAAGTCGTGGTCTAACGCAAGATATACGTTTGCCAGTGTCTGGGCTTCAATTCCCTGCGCCGCATCAACAACCAAAATCGCACCGTCACAGGCCGCAAGACTTCGGCTAACCTCATAGTTAAAGTCAACGTGTCCCGGTGTATCAATTAAGTTAAAAATATACTCCTCACCATCTTTTGCCTTATAAACCGTACGAACGGTCTGGGCTTTAATGGTAATTCCTCTTTCTCTTTCAATATCCATATTATCCAGGACCTGTGCCTGCATTTCCCTGCTGGTTAAAAGACCTGTCTGTTCAATAATACGGTCAGCTAAGGTAGACTTACCGTGATCTATATGTGCAACGATGCAAAAATTCCTGATTTTACTTTGATCAATTCCTGACATACTTCCTCCAAATACTTCTCATTCGGAGTTAAGTATACCACAACTTTTTTTGTTTTGTCTATGTATTATCAAGGAATAATACACTGTGCTATTTTCCGGATAACACAATATCCAATATGTGTGCCAAAGGTACAATGGCATTTTTTATTTCCTCCACCGTATTTGTCTGCGCACCAAGCTCTATCAAAAGACTTTTCCCCCTAAGATGCATATTATATCGGTAACCGTTTAGATAGTTTTTTCTGGTAAGCCCCGGATAATACTCATTGGCAGCCATCTGCATCTGAAAAGAAAATGCCAGATTTTCCTGCAAATTTTTATTTTCCAGATAACTGATAGGCCCATTTTTTTTGGTATAAGACAGACCGTTAAAAAACATAATTTTGGCAGTCTGTACACCATTTAAATCCGTTACAAGATGAGTCGTTTCTGCCACCCCGTCCCTGTGTAAATCAATAACCACCTCAACACTCGGATTTTCCGCAAGTATCTGCTCCAATGCCTGCAGCGACTTGGAGTAGGCATAATCACGGTTCGGCACATCATACTCCCCTGTATGATGTATGACATTGTACCCATATTCCTCGGTCAGAATTTTAGACAGAAGCTCTCCAGCACCTACAATGGTCGTATCACTGTCTCCAAGCGTAGAATCTGCAAACGCTTCCTGAGAATGCGTGTGATAAATCAGAATCTGAGGTTTATCGTTTCCCTGCTTTATCGTCATATCCATTCCTGTAAGAACTTCTGTATCAAACAGCTCCGGAACGGCCTTCGTCACGCTGTCTACCGTATAAAATGCCTTGATAAAATCTTCCGTTGTCGCATAGTCGGCAAGATTTATTTGAACCAGTTTTTCATTATTTTTCACAAAATTTGTCTGTGTGTCCTTTGTAAAGCCATTTTCCGTCTCAAGAAGAGAAAGCATTTCATCCGACACATCTTCTATGATATAGGCTTCTCTATGATATTCCTCTTCTACCTCATCTTTCCTTTCGTACTCTTCACTATCATTTTCATAAATAGCCCCCATATAGGCATAAAGCGGCATCGGATAGGAGATCATTTTGGAAAAAAACATTTCCGCTCCGTTTTCATACACTTCTCCCTCCGTTACCGACAAAGCCGGAAAAAAAGCACTGATGACAGACGCCTCCACACTCTCTTTAAAAAGCTGTTTCACAGAAACAGTACTCTCTTTTTTTTCTTTGCCAAATTCGTAGATTCCGATGCTGCCTATTAAAAGCAATCCTATTAAAATGAGTTCCAGTTTTTCCAAAGTTTTTTTATATCCCTTGGAACGAAAGCCTTGCATAATGAGTCGCATAGTATGGTCCTTCCTTATCACATAGACAAGTATATGAAAAAGAAATACCTGTTAGAACTCAAAAGCTACATTTATCGCCATAGACAAGGTATCTGACAACCGCTCAATTGTGGCATCCACATCTTTTCCCGTAACAAACATATTCTGAAGTTCACCAAGTGTTTTTGTATTTTGTTCCACAAACTTGGAATAGGTATCCGCTCCCGTTTCCCGACTGATTTTTTCAATCGCATCAATTACAATGGTAGACGCTGCCACAACCGTCGGTACACCGATTGCAATAACCGGCACTCCAATATTTTCCTTTGTCAGGGCATTTCGGTTGTTTCCCACACCGCTCCCCGGATGAATGCCCGTGTCCGTTATTTGAATGGTTCTGTTAAGTCTCCTTGTACTTCGGCTTGCCAACGCATCCACCGCAATTACAATATCCGGCTCTGTTTCCTTTACAATCCCCTTCACGATTTCTTCACTTTCCATTCCTGTCTTTGCCATAACTCCCGGAATCACACCGCTAATCTTATGTGCCATATTTTTCCCATAGGCAGCCGAACCATATTCCTCAATAATATGCCTTGTTATATAAAGCTTATCCACCACCTGTGGTCCCAAAGCATCCGCCGTCACCTCGCGATTTCCGAGTCCCACTATCATCACCGAGGTTTCTTTTCTCTTTGCACAAATAAGCTGTCTTAATTTCCCCGCAATCACCTTGCCGACTTTTTTATGATAATCTTCATCGTTCTCTTCAAGCCTTTCTGCTTCTATCGTGATGTAAGTACCCATCGGTTTTCCCATTGCTTTGGAAGCATTTTTGGATTCAATATAAACAGTGGTAGTATGAATATCTCCATCCTGCGCTTCTTCCACCCTGATTCCCCTAAGTTCCTCTTCTGCATCCATAATATAATCTCTTGCTTCTACCGCTAAATCCGTTCTCACTCGAAACTGACTCATCTTTTTCCCCTTTATAAACGATATTTTCTAGTATTTTTTACAAAATTTACAATTTTATGTATTGACATAAGGTTTTTAATGCCCTAAAATAACATCTGTGTGTTGAAAACATAGACGTCCGTGTCCGGCTCTGGTTTCAACGATTTATAAACTGAATTTACATGGGAGGTGTAGGCATGGCTAACATCAAATCTGCAAAAAAAAGAATTTTAGTTAATCAGACAAAAGCTGATCGTAATAAAGCTATCAGATCTGGCGTTAAAACAGCTGTAAAGAAAGTTTACGCTGCTATCGAAGCTAACGATAAAGATGCTGCCGCTACTGCATTATTAGCTGCAACTGCTACTATCGATAAAGCTACTTCTAAAGGTGTATACCACAAGAATTATGCTTCAAGAAAAGTTTCTCGTTTAGCAAAAGCTGTAAACCAGATGGCTTAATTTTGACATAAATAAAATTGAAACAAAAAATAAAAGCAATCCATACCGTCATGTGGATTGTTTTTTTACGTTATAGGAAATTCCTATAACGTAAAAAGATTGCGCATCTGCGCAATCTTTTTTATTATCTTCTTCTACTCATAAATCAGGGCAACTCTATCTGCTCTGATACATATTCAGCTGTGTCTGAATAAATCCCAACGTAAATAACTGCATAAAAATCAAATTCATAAACAAGTATATGTGTTTTCTGTCCGTCAGATTGCCACCGCGTTTTTGGGAATCCTCATACATCTGCTTTCCTTTGGAATATCCCCAATAGACAGAATAAAACGGTACAAACAAATAAAGTAGCACTTCACTTCCCACAGGATTTTCATCACCATGAAGGCGTCCTAAATCCTTGCAGATTTTAACCAGCCATATAATACCGAAAATTCCGCAGGTCATTATCGTCAGAATGATACAGGAACCCACATTACGGCGCGCAAAACCGATTTTCTCACCCTTTATTTTCTTCATCGGCTTTTCTTCGTAATCTTCTACTCCCGAAAGCACAAACATCGCCAGCGTTGCACCGAATGTAGTAATTAAAAAACTACTGAGTACATAGATATTAAAGAAAATCAAAATTCCCTTTGCAAGCGTAGTACAAAAAGAACCATTCGATGCCTTAAGACCTCCGCACAAAACCATAATGGTAAACACAATCGCCAGTATATTTACAACTACTTTTACAACACTTTCTGTTGTAAACAAAAATCCAAAGTATACTTTTTCCGAAGATAGCAGTACAAATTGTCCCAATATTTCTGAAGCAAAAAAACCGGAAAGAAGTCCTAGTACAAGCTTCGGCGAAATCTTTTTAATCAGTACAAGCACCCCAATTGCCAATACCAAAGCTGCCGGCAAAATATCTCTTATAAACACATACAACCAGATATTTTCCATTCCTTTAAAGCCGGTTATGATGCTTCCGCCATCCATATAATAGGCAAACAATAAAAATGCAGCCACAATAACAACTGCTATTTTACATTTTGATTCTTCCTTATATTGCAATAAACTCATATCTTTTCTCTCCTATCGCACATATATGGTTTATTGTACCACTAATTTGTTTTTGGCACAATGCATCTATTTTTCTGCGATATGGAAAAATTTACGCAAGGGTTTCATAAGCGGTAACACTATCACCGAGCAAACAGCAGACATTATAAGAGAATTTAAAATTCTGGACCCAAATACCATCCAGACTGTTTGTTCAGCCTTGTTGACAAACCCAGCAATATACAAACCGATTGTATTTAAAACAGTTGCTACCAAAGATGTAACTACTATCAATAAAACCATTTCAATTTTATTTATCTGGAATTTTCGCATTTTCGCATATAAACCTATGAGTAATCCTCTGACTCCTACCGGAATAATCCACAAAATTGTAGTAGGATCTATACCAAATTTCAACATCTGATATAACAAACTGCCAAGTATACCTACCGTTCCGCCAATTACCGGCCCAAACATCATTCCGGCTATAATAATTGGAAGTGGCGACAAATTAATTTTCATTAGCGGTAAGTCCAATGAAAAATAGCTTAAAACAATATGCATCGCCATCAAAAGTGCGCTCAGCACCAGTGTCTGTGTTTTCATTCTTTTCTTTTTTTTCATAAAAAAACTCCTTTCATGACATATCTTGTCACACAAGGAGATACATTACACCTATATGTGACAGCGGGATGCGACAACTGTATAGCGCGCCGAAAAAGCACTTCGTCCGATGAACAACTCCCCGTTTCACCGGCACATAACTCACAATCATCTACTCTGTCATTTACATTATTTTACAAAAGGGAGTATAGTACGGATTTTGTGAAATGTCAACACAATCCTGTCTTTCACTCAAAAATAAAGTATAGACTTGTATTTCTTCAAATGCTATACTGAAAAAACAGACTACCGCTTTCAGGTAAGCTATCAAATAAGGAGAGGCATTTACTATGAACGCATCAGCTTCAAACAAACGAAATATCGGCATAGATGTCCTGAAGTATCTGTGTGCATTTATGGTAATTTGTCTTCATACATCTTTTCGCGGTAAAACGACTGTAGATGCACTGGCACGTGTAGCCGTTCCGCTCTTTTTTATCATTACCGGATATTACTACACAAGAGTCCGGGAACAAAAAAGAACCCATTCCCAGTTGAAAAAAATATTATTTCTGACCATACTTTCCAACGCGTGTTTTCTTCTTTTGGATATAGTTACTGCCCTACTTTCTTCCGGGACCGTTTCAAGTGTTTTTACTCCATGGGCGAATATGGAAACCGTATTAAAATTTATTTTCTTAAACGAACGTCCGGGCTGGGCACACCTATGGTATCTTGGTGCACTTTTATATGCCCTTATACT
>ERZ1032130.171-NODE-171-length-19724-cov-13.576643_pt1 | contig 19724 bp, 19 predicted proteins | sample MGYA00517879_ERZ1032130 | MGnify/ENA primary metagenome ERZ1032130 (study PRJEB33719, sample SAMN04262597) | wastewater metagenome | biome: rural village; feature: animal feces; material: feces | host: Bos taurus | place: El Salvador | collected 2012-01-31 ...
GCGGTGGATTCCTTCACGCCCCAGGTGTCGTTGCAAACGGCAGCCAGGATGGGCATCTGCAGGTCAGCGTCAGACTGCTGCAGGGCAGCCAGACGGATGCGGTCGAAGGTGGAAGCGGCGTACTCGTAGCCGTAGCCGACAGCGGCGGTGCCGATGTCCATGACCACGTTCTCGGGGTTGACGTTCAGGCCCTTCAGCATGATGTTCAGCTGCTTGGCCAGGTTAATGTCGTCAGCGGTCTCAGCGCCCAGCTTCTGGCCGTTTGCCAGAGCGACGGAAGCACCGACGGTCTTGTAGTTCTCGTTCTTTGCGGACATGAACAGAACATTCTTGCCAGCCAGAGCCTCAGCCAGAGCGGCCAGCAGTTCGCCGTCCTTCTCCAGGTTCTTGCAGCCCATGACAACGATGGGCTTGGTGACGACTTCGGCAACAGCCTTTGCATCAGCGACGCAGTCAGCAACGGAGCGGTTTGCACCGTTGGGGTCAGCGCCCACGAAGTTCAGGCAGAGGAAGTCAGCGCCTTCAACAGACTCAGCCTTCTTGGCGTAGTCAGCCATGGTCACGCAGCCTGCGTAGAATTCCTTCAGGCTGGCAACTTCCCACTGGGAAGCCAGATCGGAGACCTCGATACCGATCTTGGGTGCGTTTTCGATGGGTGCATCGAAGGTGTAGAACGGCATCACGTTCTGGCCGCCGACAACGATTGCCTTGTCACCGGTGCCCAGAGTCACGGCATTGATCTTGCCGCTGAAGGGAGCCGTCTTAGGAGTGAAAGCCATAATTGATTATCCCCCTTGAAATAATTTGGAATACGAAATAAGTAATGTATATAATAATGCATCATGCAAAACGCAGAATGCAGAATTATTGATTTTACAGTCCGATGGACTGCATGACCTGCTTCAGAGCAGCCTTCATGGGATCATTCTCGGGCAGCTTGGCGGAAGGATCGCCGTTGCAGTCACAATCATAGACCGCTTCGTCATGGGGCAGCACACCGAAGAGCTTCAGGTTGTGCTTTGCGATTTCTTCCTTGATGCCCTCATTGAGGACACCGCCGGGTGCCCGGTTGACGATGAGGCCCATCTGACCGGGATTCAGATTCATTTCTTCGATCATTTCGGCGATGCGGGCCACTGCCTGAATGCCCCGGCGGGAGCAGTCGGAGATCAGCAGCATGGTGTCCACATGAGGCAGGGTGCCCCGGGCCACATGCTCAAGACCTGCTTCGTTGTCCATGACCACATAGGAATAGTTCTTGGCGTACTTGGAAACCTGGGACTGCAGCACGCCGTTGACGTAGCAGTAGCAGCCCTTGCCCTGGGTACGGCCCATGACCAGCATATCAAAGTCGTCGTCCTCGATCAGCGCAGAGTTAAACTTAAGCTCGGCATAATCTGCCTTGGTCATGCCCTTGGGAATGGTACCCTTCAGCTCAGCCTGTGCCATTTCCTCGCGGATCTGGCCCAGAGAGGTCTCCACCTCTACACCCAGAACCTCGTTAAGGTTGGCATTGGCATCCGCGTCCACGACCAGAACGGGACCCTTATTCTTCTTGCACAGATAATCGATCAGCATGCCGCAGGTGGTGGTCTTACCCACGCCGCCCTTACCGGCAACAGCAATAGTATGAGGCATAAGAAACGTCTCCTTTGGGATGTGAAAGTGCGAAACCGAAAGGGGCGTACTTTCCCCATATCGATACAACGATATCGTATCACATATCCCGTCCAAATTCAACCTTAATTTTGCACAAAATACAAAATATATTATTGTAGGGCGGGAATATATCCCGCCCTGCATTAAATGGGTGTAAACACAAATTTCTCCATCATCCCGTCCACCACCGCGTGGATGGTCACCGCGCCGCCGCTGCCGGGCTCCACCGACAATTCCAGGGTCTTTCCCGCCAGACGCTGCCGCAGCCAGATTTCCGGGTCCTCGCATTCGATTTCCTCAAAGAAAATATCCCGCATCTGGTTGTTGCGGCAAAGATTTTTGATCTCATGTACCAGTTCGTATTCTTTCATCCGCTATTCCCCCTAAAAATATGTCATTGCGAACCAGTCCGCAGACTGGTGTGGCAATCGTTATCCCAATCTTTCCAGAAGCGCTTCCAGCTGGCTCAAAGCTTCGATCTCATAATCCGGCTTTATTTCGCCGCAGTCCTTATGGTCGGGATTGACCCAGACGGTTTTGATTCCCGCATTGATGCCGCCCTTGATATCGGAGCTTAGGCTGTCACCTACCATGATGGCTTTTTCCTTGTCAAAGCCGGGAATGGAGGCAAAGCAGGCATTGAAATAGTCCAGGGAGGGCTTGTTATGTCCAATTTCCTGGGACACAAATACCGTTTCAAAGAAGCGGTACAGGTTGGCACTGGTCATGCGGCCCTTCTGGATGGACGCCGTGCCGTTGCTGGCCAGAAACAGACGGTACTTTTTGCTTAAAGCCGCCACCGACTCCTCGGCACCGGGCAGGAAATAATGGCCGATGGACAAATTGTGCTCGTAGGCCCGGGCGCAGGATACGGCATCCACGGTTTTTCCCAATCTCTCATACAGCACGCCGAAGCGGTTCACCAGAACTTCTTCCCGGGTCAGTTTTCCCAGTTCCAGCTGCTCCCAGTGCCACTTGTTGATGCCGTGATACAAGGAAAGTACTTCCTCTGTGGGCTCCACCCCAAACTCCCGGATGGTTTTGGAGAGCGCAATGCGTTCCGCCTTGTGAAAATCCAGGATGGTGTCATCCAGGTCTAAAAATAAAAATTCGATCATATTTTCTCTCACCTACAGGCAGTTGTTCAGGAATTGATCAGCAGAATAAAGAAGATCACCAGAAAGCCAAAGCTGGCACAGGCCTTGCCTCTGGCTTCCCGGGCTTTTTCCTCATCTGTCAATCGAATGGCATCGATCAGATACGCGGGGAACAGGAAGCCCACAATAACGGCCGCTACCGTGCACCATCCCGCAAAATTCCATCCTAAAGCCATAATGGTTCCTCCCTAGTTGATTATAGGACTGTAGGGCGGGGTCATGACCCCGCCCCACGGTAGTCGTTTATTGATTTCTGCGCCTGACGATCTCATTGGCGATCTTCACAAATTCGGAAATGCCCAGGGTTTCGCCGCGGATATTGGCATCGAAGCCTGCGGCTTCGATGACTTCTGCCGCGCCGGTTTTGCCCAGCTCCGGGAAGCCGGAGGCCAGACCGTTACTCAGCTTCTTTCTGCGCATGGCGAAGCTGGCCTTCACCGTCCGGAAGAAGATATCTTCATCCAGCGCGCCCCAATTGCGCTCCTTGCGGACCCGCAGCTGAATGACCGCGGAGGTCACCTTGGGCTGGGGCATAAAGCAGTGGGCAGGTACATCGAACAGCAGCTCCGGCTCGGCGTAATACTGGCAGAACACGGTAAAGGCGCTGTAGTCGGCACTGCCGGGAGCCGCCGCAATGCGCTGTGCCACTTCCTTCTGGACCATGACGGTGACGGAGTCAAAGCAGTCCGCTTCCAGCAGGGCAGAGAGAATGGGAGAGGTGATATAGTAGGGCAGGTTGGCACAGGCCATGGGCCGCAGGCCTGCAAACTTCTCCCGCACCAGAGCAGGCACATCCTGTTTCAGCACATCGTCCCAGATGATCTCCAGATTGTCAAATTCTCCCACGGTGATGTCCAAGATGGACTTCAGCCGGGTATCCAGCTCCACGGCGCAGACCTTTTTTGCCCGCAGGCACAGCTGCTGGGTCAGAGGGCCGATGCCGGGGCCGATTTCCAGAACGCCTGCTGTTTCGTCCACGCCGGCGTCTTCCGCAATGGACTGGGGCACCCAGGGGGCAATGAGGAAATTCTGTCCCTTGGCCTTGGAAAAATGAAAGCCATGCTCTGCCAAAAGAGGCTTCATGACCTGAATATCACATACATTTACCATACGCATAAACCGCCTTTCTTTTGGTTATCATACCAGAAGAAGGGCGGTTTTGCAATGATGATGTTGTGTGGAGAGAAATTGTAGTTTATATGGTTACCACCGCACCCCTTGCCTCCCCCTATGGGGGAGGTGGCCGAGCAAGGCGAGGTCGGAGAGGGTATGATCGGACGCTGGTACACCCTCTCAGTCACGGCTTTCGCCGTGCCAGCTCTCCCAAAGGGAGAGCCAAGGGCGCTCCCGCGCCAATGCCATAAACGATCATTTGTTATCCCAGAAAATAGAGGGTGCATCTTCTTCTGCCGAACTCCATGCACTGCGCATAGGTAGGCATGTACAGATCCATCCGGTCGCCTTTGATATCGCCGCCGCAGTCCTCGGCAGTGGCGATGCCGTAGACATAGGAGCCGTCGCTGGCCATGATGAACATCCGGGTCCCGTAGGGGATATACCGGGGGTCCACCGCCACAGTGCCCCAGTGGACTGTGGTGCCGGTGGCTGTGATCATGTCGCAGCCGCTGTCGGTGTGGGTGTAGGCGGTGGCCCGGACAGTATCGGAGTGGGTATAGGTCAGAATTTCTCCCGTGGGCAGGAGAATGCGGCCCTCTTCGATGACAGGCATATCTGTTTTCTGCGCAAGCACATCTCCTGTGCCTACGCCGACGACTTCCGTCACCGGCATCCGGGTCATGGTTTCGCTGAGAAGGACCCGGTCTTCTTCCATGCCGTTGCGGTAGGTCACTTCTGCGGTACACAGCAGCTCCCCGTCCACGCCTTCTGCCAGGACCGCTTCCGTTCCTTCCGGAATTTCCGGGGCGCTGTAGCGGGTCACTTCATGAGGCACGGCAACGCAGAAGGTCTCCCGGACCCGCTGAATGCGGTCAATGCGCAGATCCATGCCGTCATAGGTCATTTCTTCCAAACCATGGGAGACCACGTCCTCTCCGGTGGGCATCAGCTTCAGGCGGTCCAGCAGCTCCCCTACTGTTTCGCCCATGCTGGTGGCACCCGTGGTCTGCCCATGGTAGTGGATGGTGATATTCTGAGCGCGGCTCACTGTAATGGCAGCCCCGCCCTCCACCGCTTCGGTGGTGTAGGTATCGTATTGCGTCAGTTCCACCCCGGCCTGTCCCAGGATCTCGGCCGGGTCGGTGGCGAAGGTGGTATAGGTCACTACCCGGTCCCCGTCAGTGATGACGTAGGTGGTAGCCCTGGCCGGACGGGCCAGCAGTGCCGCCACGGAAAGCCCCAGTATGGCACTGAGCAGGGCCACATAGAGCCGGATCACAAAATTTCTCCTGCGCATGGCTTTGGACTGGTACTTTCTCATAAGGCTTCCTCCCGGACAAATAGGTTGCAAATCCGACTTTGGCTTGTCATTTATGTCAAAAAGTTACACGTCATAGCGCCCTGCCGTCTTCGTTGGGGTTATTATATCATTTTATCTCAAAAAGTCAAGTTTTTCTTTGTTTCTCATGTTATTCTGCATATTTTGACATAAAATAGTTTCAAAAATTATGTCAACTCTCCACAAGATATCGGTCGTTTTCCGTATGAATACCACGATATCTGGTGTCGAAAGGTTACAATTGTTTACATAAAGAATCGAACGTTGTAACCTTCTGCCAGATTCCCCTTCCCCGGCATTATGGACAAGAGGCACTCCAATTTCGCCTCAAGCTTTTGACTTTCGACAAGGATACTTTCCCCGAAAAAAACCATTGACTTTCCCATTATTTTATGCTATTTTCTTCATAAGCAAAAGCTGTGACGAAGACACGCCTTTCCGGAAAGACTCCCAGAGAGGAAACCATTTGGTGCAAGGTTTCCGTGCCCCTGCCGAAAAGGATACCACTTCCGAGCCGCAGGGAAGAAATGCCCCGCCGGGTGCGCCCGTTACCGCGTCAATGAGTGGCTCTGCCATGCAGGGCAACCAGGGTGGAACCGTGGAATACTGATATTTGTATCCCACCCCTGATTTTTCAGGGGATGGGTATTTTTTATACCTACCCCCAATCAAAAGGAGGTAAAAAACATGGAAAACGAAAATCTCTACACCTTTGAAAACCCCGAGTACCGCAAGACCTTCTGGCACACCAGCTCCCACGTGATGGCGCAGGCTGTCAAGCGTCTTTGGCCCGAGGTCCAGCTGGCCATCGGTCCCGCCATCGATGAAGGCTGGTACTATGACTTCGACGCTCCCTTCTCCTTCACTCCCGAGCATCTGGCCAAGATTGAAGCCGAAATGAAGAAGATCGTCAAGGAGCGCATCAAGCTGGTCCGCACCGAGCTGCCCCGTGCCGAGGCCATCGCCTGGGCAGAAGCCAACAACGAGCCCTACAAGCGTGAGCTCATCGAGGATCTGCCTGCCGATGCTGTCATCTCCTTCTATACCCAGGGCGAATTCACCGACCTGTGCGCCGGCCCCCACCTGGACCACACCGGCCGTCTGCGCCACAACGGCTTCAAGCTGACCAAGTCCTGCGGCGCTTACTGGCGTGGCGACTCCAACCGCAAGATGCTGCAGCGTATCTACGGCATCGGCTTCCCCAGCAAGGACGAGCTGGATGCCTACCTGAAGGCACAGGAAGAAGCCCTGAAGCGGGACCACAACAAGCTGGGCCGGGAACTGGAATTTTTCACCACTGTGGAAGAGATCGGCCAGGGCCTGCCCATCCTGCTGCCCAAGGGCGCCCGGGTCATCCAGACCCTGCAGCGCTGGGTGGAGGACGAGGAGCAGAAGCGCGGATACCTTCTGACCAAGACCCCCCTGATGGCAAAACGGGACCTGTACCGCATCTCCGGCCACTGGGACCACTATCTGGACGGCATGTTCATCATGGGCGACCCCCACGACGAGGAGAAGGAGTGCTTCGCACTGCGCCCCATGACCTGCCCCTTCCAGTATCAGGTCTATCTGAACCGTGCCCGTTCCTACCGTGACCTGCCCATGCGTTTGGGCGAGACTTCCACCCTGTTCCGTAACGAGGATTCCGGCGAAATGCACGGTCTGATCCGTGTCCGTCAGTTCACCATTTCCGAGGGTCACCTGATCCTGCGTCCCGACCAGCTGGAGGAAGAGTTCAAGGGCTGCCTGGAGCTGGCCAAGTACTGCCTGGATACCGTTGGCATGCTGGAAAATTGCTCCTTCCGCTTCTCCCAGTGGGACCCCGCCCGTGCCGGCATCAAGTACGAGGGCACTGCCGAGCAGTGGGATGAGGCACAGCGGGTCATGGGTGAGATTCTGGACAACCTGGGTGTCAACTACGAGATCGGCATCGACGAAGCCGCTTTCTACGGCCCCAAGCTGGACATCCAGTACAAGAACGTCTTCGGCAAGGAAGACACCATCGTCACCATCCAGATCGATATGCTGCTGGCTCAGAAGTTCGGCATGGAATACACCGACTCCGACGGTCAGAAGAAGACCCCCTATATCATCCACCGCACCTCTCTGGGCTGCTACGAGCGCACCCTGGCTTACCTCATCGAGCGTTACGCCGGTGCCCTGCCCCTGTGGATGATGCCCACTCAGGTCAAGGTCCTGCCCATCACCGACCGTGCCCACGAGTACGCCAAGGACCTGGCTGAGAAGCTGAATGCCCTGAATATCCACGCCGAGACCGACTGCCGCAGCGAGAAGCTGGGCTACAAGATCCGTGAGGCTCAGATGCAGAAGATTCCCTACATGCTGGTCATCGGCGACCGCGACATGGAGAACGGCACCGTTTCCGTCCGTACCCGCAAGGGCGAGGACCTGGGTGCTATGACTCCCGATGCCTTCATCGCCAAGTGCCTCATGGAGATCGCCACCAAGAGCAAGGAAGTTTAAGTTTTTCTTATGATACAAGCCGCCCATACCGGGCGGCTTGTTTTTTTACGGGGGATGTGGTAAGATAGGACAAAAGCCTTCCCCAGAGGGGAAGGTGGCACGGCGAAGCCGTGACGGAAGAGGGCAGTACCATTTCGCCCATCTGCCAGCACCATCGGCACAATGCGCTCGCACCTCTCCCGCCCCCCTACGGGGGCACCCTCCCCAAAGGGGAGGGCATTTCCCCCTCCAAGGAGGTCCCCATGAAACCTGTTTTTCCTCTGCTTTTATGTGCCGCTCTTGGCGGTCTTGCTTTTTTCTTAAAATTCTGCATTCCGGGCTACAGCTTTTCCGCGTTGGTGTGCCTGTGTCTGGTTGCCATTATCCTGTTTTACACCTTCATTCCCATGCTTGGGCTGAAATTTCCCGCCTTTGCGGCCCTTGCCGTCAAGGTTTTCACCACGCTGCTGGTGCTGGGACTGCTGGTGGTGGGAACCACGGAGGCAATCATCATCAGTGCCAGCTTCGGCAGCCCGGCGGAGTCCATCGATTACATGGTAGTTCTGGGTGCCAAGGTCAATAAGGACGGCCCCTCCGTTTCCCTCTGGGACCGGATCTGCGGTGCTTACGAATATCTGGAAGCCCATCCCAATGTCATCGCCATTCTCTCCGGCGGACAGGGCACCGATGAACCCATCACCGAAGCCGAGTGCATGTACCGGGAGCTGGTGAACCTGGGCATCGACCCCAAGCGCCTCTGGCGGGAGGATGAAGCCACCTCTACCTGGGAAAATCTCCAGTTTTCCCTCTCTCTTATCGAAGAAAAAACCGGACAGCGCCCCCAAAAGCTGGGAGTCCTGTCCAGTGAATACCACCTGTTCCGGGCCAGTCTGTTTGCCAAGGCCTGTAACGTGGAATTTGTGGGTATTCCCGCCCAGACCAGCCGCGTGGCCCAGAAAATCAACCATTTCATGCGGGAAGTGGCCGGTGTCTGGCATTATCTGCTCTTAGGAGGTCAATATGATTAACATTTCTTATGCCGATTACGCATGGCAGCAGGCTGCCGCATTGCTGGCCATCGACTCCCCTTCCGGTTTTACGGAAACAGCCGCGCTCTGGGTAAAGGAGGCCTTTGAAAGCCTCGGCTTTTCTGCCCAGCTTACCCGCAAAGGCGGCGTACTCATCGATCTGGGCGGTGCCGATGACCAGGACGGCCTGATGCTGGCTGCCCACACCGACACTTTGGGTGCCATGGTCAGCCAGATCAAGGGCAGCGGCCGGCTGAAGCTGACTAACCTGGGCGGCATGCGTGCTGAAAACGCAGAAGCGGAAAATGTCCGGGTCTATACCCGGGAAGGCAGCGTCTATGAGGGCACTCTGCAGCTGTGCAATGCCTCCGTTCATGTGAATCCCGACTACAAGACCGCCAAGCGGGACTTCGATACCACTGAAGTGGTGCTGGACGAGGAGGTCGGTTCTTCCGAAGATACCCGTAAACTGGGTATTGAGGTGGGTGACTTCGTCTGCTTTGACCCCCGGACCCGCCGCACTGCCTCCGGCTACCTGAAAAGCCGTTTCCTGGACGATAAGCTCAGTGTGGGCATCCTGCTGGGCTTCGCCAAATATCTTGCCGACAACGCCATCCCCCTGCGCCGCCGGACCTGGGTCCATGTGACGGTCTACGAGGAAGTGGGCCACGGCGGTGCCGCCTCTGTCCCCACCGGTGTCACGGAAGCCATTTCCGTGGATATGGGCTGTGTGGGCGACGGGCTGAGCTGCACCGAGAAGAAGGTCAGCATCTGCGCCAAGGATTCCGGCGGTCCCTACAGCTATGAGGTGGTAGGCAAGCTCATCGCCGCTGCCAAAAAGACCGGCGCTGACTATGCGGTGGATGTGTACCCCTTCTACGGTTCCGATGTGGAAGCCACCCTGAATGCCGGCTTCGACATTCGCCACGGTCTCATCGGCCCCGGTGTCTACGCCAGCCATGGCTACGAACGCAGCCATATCGACGGCGTCCATAACACTCTGAAGCTGCTGTGCGGCTATCTGGATGTGTAATCTGCACCCATAAAGCAAACAACACCCGGACATTTCGTCCGGGTGTTTTCTTATAGTCGGAGTATTTCACAGCCCAAGGCCTTGGCTTCCGCTTCGTCGTGGGTCACCAGCAGAATGGCGGCCGGGGTCTGATTCACGGTTTCCATAACACGGTCCCGCAGAGCGTCATCCATGGCCTTGAAGGCTTCATCCAGAATCAGCAGATCTGCTTCCACCGCCAGAGCTCTTGCCAGAGCTACCCGCTGCTGCATACCGCCGGACAATTCCCTGGGATATTTATCTGCCGCTTCTTCAAGACCCAATTGGGCCAGACGCGCCTTTGCGGAAGGCAGCGTGGCAGCATCATCTTTCAGCACCAGATTTACATTCTCCGCCGCTGTCCGCCAGGGCAGCAGCCGCGGCTCCTGAAACACCGCTGCCGTTTTGGCAAAGCGGTTTTCTGCCGTTCCCCGGGTGGGTGCCAGAAGTCCCAGCGCAATCCGCAGGAGTGTGGTCTTTCCGCAGCCGGAGGGGCCCATAATGGCGGTCCGCTGCCCGGGCTGTACTGTCAGGCTGATATCCTCCAGAACCCGGTTTTCCCCATAGCTGTGGCTGATGTGTTTTAGCTCAAGCATGGAGTTCACCTCCTCTTACAAGGTACAGCATGACCTTCTGCAGCAGCAGGCTGAGGAGCACCACCGTCAGAGTCCAGACAAACAGGTCCTCCGTCAGCATATACAGCTTTCCTTCCGAGATCATCCGTCCGATGGAGGATTTGGGTACGGTCAGCACTTCGGCGGCAACGCCTGCCTTCCATCCCAATCCCAGGGACGCGGAGCAGGCTGCCCGGAAATAGGGCAGCACCGAGGGCACATAGATCCGCCGCAGAATCCGAAGCCGGGGCAGCCGGTAAACCCTGGCCATTTCCAGCAGCTGGGGATCTGTGCCGCGGATACCGGCACAGACATTGTTCCAGACCACCGGCAGCACCATCATGCCGCAGATCAGAGCCGGTACCAGATCCCGGTCCATCCACAGCAGCACCAGAATGGCAAAGGATGCCACCGGAGTAGCCTGGATCACGGTCATGGCCGGAGCAGCCAGGGCTTCCGCCACGGAACTGGCAGTCGTCAGTACCGCCAGCAGGACGCCCAGCGCCATGGCAGACAGGGCACCCAGCAGGATGCGTCCCACGGATACGGCCACGATCTGCCAAAACTGCGCCGTCACTGCCAGTTCCCCCATACGCCTGAGGACCTGAAGCGGGGTGGGGAGCAGCAGGAAATTATCCCAGCGCACCGCTAACATATGCCATACCACCAGCCAGAACAACGTTGCCAGCAGGTTTTTTACGAAGTTCTTCTTCTCCCCGCTCATCCGTTGAAGATGCAGTAGAAGTCATCACCGGGGATGCTTCCGCCCACAGAGGCAGGTGCCACACCGTGCATGATGGTCAAAAATTCCGACAGGGCTGCCTGCATGTCGCTGCCGGTAATGAAGCAGACATTGCAGTTGGGGATGGCTTTTGCCGCCACGGCAGCCTTGGTGAAGATGCCCAGCGCTTCGATCTTGGCGGCGGTACCCTCAATATCGCCGGTCAGGTCTGCAATGGAGGCGCCGTATTCCACCAGGAAGGTATTCACTGCGGCAGGATTCTCCAGAACAAAGTCCTTACGGACCACCACACAGCCCTGAACCAGAGAACCGGCAGGGGCCACCTTATCCCATTCGGCAGTCAGGTCCAGTGCCACCTTCAGGTCGGGATTCTTGGACTTTGCCACCGTGACCATAGGCTCCGGCAGCACGGCAATGCTCACCGCACCGGAAGCCACGGCGGTATTCAGGTCCGCAGGCTGGGCATAGGTATTGTCGATGGTCACATCGCTCAGGCCGTTGGCCTCACACAGATACTGGAAAATAAAGCTGGGATTCTGGGCAGGCGCATAGACGGTCTTTCCCGCCAGGTCTGCCATGGACTCCACCGTCACGGAGCCGTCTGTCACCAGATACAGAACACCCAGCGTATTCAGAGCCAGCACCTGCACGCCGCCCTGGGTCTTGTTATAAACGGTAGCTGCCGCATTGGTAGGCAGAGCCGCAATGTCCACGCTGCCATTGACCAGACCGGCCACGATATTGCTGGCATCGGTCTCCACGGTGAACCGGTAATCCAGAGCAGCGGCGCCCTTGGCGGCATCATCCATCAGATTGGCCATACCAAAGCCGGTGGTGCCGTTCAGCACGCTTACGTTCACAGGGACAGCTGCTGCGGCAGTGGTCTCCAAAGCTGCTTCCGTGGTCTCCACAGAAGCAGCTGCGGTGGTTTCGGATGGCTGGGGTTCTTCTTTGGCGCAGGCTGCCATAGACAGCAGCATAACAGCAGTCAGAATCCATGCAACGAATTTTTTCATACTACTTACCTCTTTCAGTCCGTGCTTATCACACTGGAATATGCGGTCTTGACAGATACGCCGCTCAGGCTGCCGATTTTGCCGGACAGGGCGGAAATGGTATTCTGAGGCGCATCCAGGGCAATGGCGATGATGCTGACTTTCCGCTTGCGGTAGGGAATGCCCATCCGTCCGATGATATACTCCCCGTATTCATGCAGAATTCCATTCAGTTTCTCCACCGCCTCACTGTTTTCCACAATGATGCTCATGACCGCTACCCGTGTTTCCATGTTTTTCCTCCAAAACAAAAAAATACCGTACCCTTCGGTACGGCAATGGAAGATGGCCGCAGAAGCTCTGCGGCAGAAAACCCATATTCGCACCTTTCACGCAGCGAACATCGCTTAATGTCAGGAACCGAATTTAGAGTAGCATGAAATTTCCTGTTTGTCTATGGGCGCAGAGCACAAAAGCCGTCTCCAAATATTGGTTACTTTGCTCTTACCGTATCTGCGCAAAACCACCCGGACCACGTCACTTGGGTCCGGGTGGTTTCTCTTTTATTTGCTCTTCAAGGCCTTGCGTTCGTCCTTGGTCTTGGCGAAGCGCTCCAGTTCGGGGATCAGGATAATGCAGATCAGGGCTGCGGTAAAGCCGCCGTTATACAGGCAGAAGCCGCCGTGGAGATTGGGCACGGAGGTCACCAGCAGATAGTGCATCACTGCGGCAAGGAATCCATACTTCCAACCGTACTTATCAGAAATGGGACTCAGACCGTTGGCATAGCACAGGCCTACACAGATGGCCTGGGCATTGACGGCCAGGGTAAAGGTACCGCCAGCCAGCTGGGACAGCCAGCCGAAGACAGTGGCTGCCGCCACATAGCCCAGCATAATGGGCCAGACATTGCCGGGGTGAGAGCCGGAATTACAGGTGGACAGCATGCAGAAGATGATGCCGAAGGTAACACCGTTGAAGGTAGCACCAATCAGATTATAGTAGCCCAGAATGAACAGGCCGAAGATGCCCACATTCATCAGGAAGGTGGCGTTGCCGTAAGTAGAGGAGAAATTTGTCACCAGGGCAGGGTCTGTCAGCAGCTGCCAGTAGTCCTTGGGCTTGCAGCCCAGGGCAAAGGCGAAGGCAATGCAGGCACCAAAGAGGATCAGGCAGAAGATGTTCACCATGGACTGGGATGCCACCTGCAGCTGGGCGCCATCGGCACCGGCAGGCAATACCACGCCCATGGTCTTGAACAGAGTCGCATTCAGGAAAAACGCGGTCATGCCAATGGGCAGCGCTGCGGAATACAGGTCAAAGCCCTTGTGGACCTTGGGAGAGTTGGCAAGACCCGCAGGCAGGAAGAAGCCAATGATGGCACCCACCAGCAGAGAAAGGCCAATGCCAGGCAGGTTGAAGCCCACCACCTCAGCGTAGGGGTAGCGGATCATCAGATCGGTGAGCAGAGGCGCAATGCCGGTAGAAAACAGCATGGCATTGACCAGAGAACCAAACTTCTCCTTCTTCACGATGCCATAGAGCATTACACCAAATACCGTGGGCCATATATTCAGAATATTGATGCCCCAGGAGCCGAAGCCCAGGGTCAGGATGAAGGCCAGGGTGGAAGCATTGTTGGGAGTACCCTTGAATGCCACGAACAGCAGCAGACTGATAACGCCCACCAGACCCATATTCAGGAAGGTAGCCGCGTAGCCGCCGGTGGCAAAGTAGCTGCAGGTCAGCTTGCTGGGCTGGCTCAGGATCTGCCACAGGTCGGGAAGCATACTGCCCCGGTCCGGCATGAAGAAGGCCGCCAGCAGGAAGGCTGCAGAGAACAGCGCAAAGAACAGTTTCAGAAATTCACCTTCGGATAACGCTTTGATCTTTTTCATAATTACACCTCTGTTTTCATTTTTTTGAGACCAGAAAACAAAAAAGAGCAATCCAGACTCAAACTGAATTGCCCAGACGGTCGGCGTGCTGCTCCTACACTCCCCCGCGGTAAGTCCCGCGAAACCCGTCAGTCATGTAAGAGGATAGGTATATTGTAGTAGAGATTTCAAAATTTGTCAACCAGTATTTCCCTTTGTCTCCCTGCCGTTTCTTTTCATTCTGTTGTGCAAAGAAACGGTTTGTAAATCCCCCTGTCCTGTGATAGAATAGAAAAAAGACCACTTCCACAGGAGAACGCCATGCTTTTATCCGCAGAAAATCTGTCTATCAATTTCGGCAGCCGCCAGCTGCTTTCGCAAGTCAATTTCTATCTCAACGAAGGGGACAAGGTGGGCATCCTTGGCATCAACGGCACAGGAAAATCCACCTTTCTGAAAGTCCTCTCCGGCCAGCTGCCCCCGGACGAGGGCAAGCTGACCCGCAATCCCAATGTCCAGATCAGCTATCTGTCCCAGAACCCTGTCATGGAGGACAATGCCACCCTTTTGGAGCAGGTCTTCCTCCATTTCCCGGCAGAATTTCGGCAGCTTAATGAGTACGAAGCCAAGTCCATGCTGACGAAACTGGGCTTTACCGACTTTCAGCAGAAGGTGGGCACCCTCTCCGGCGGTCAGCGCAAGCGGGTGGCCCTGGCCGCCGCTCTGATCCATCCGGCGGATGTGCTGGTGCTGGACGAGCCCACCAACCACCTGGACAGTGAAATGGTGGCATGGCTGGAGGAGCGGCTCCGCTCTTTCCGGGGCGGCCTCATTATGGTCACCCACGACCGCTACTTTCTGGAGAGGGTGGTGAACCACATCACCGAGCTGTCCCGGGGCAAGCTGTACCATTATGAAGCCAACTACTCCAAATATCTGGAACTGAAGGAACAGCGCTACGAAATGGCGGAAGCCAGCGAGCGCAAGCGCCAGTCCATCCTCCGGGTGGAACGGGAATGGATCATGCGGGGCTGCAAGGCCCGCACCACCAAATCCAAGGACCGCATCCAGCGCTACGAGGCCCTAAAAAATCAGGATGCCCCGGAAACCGATGACAGCATTCAGATGGCTGCCGCTTCCAGCCGTTTAGGCCGGAAGATCATCGAACTTCACGGCATCGGCAAGGCCTATGACGGGCGGCTCATCATTGGAAATTTCTCCTATAATCTTCTCCGTGGTGACCGCATCGGCATTGTGGGCCGCAACGGCGCAGGCAAATCCACCCTGCTTCACATGATCGCAGGCCAGCTGCAGCCCGACAGCGGCTTCGTGGACATCGGCACTACGGTAAAGATCGGCCATTTCTCTCAGGAGGGCCGGGAACTGGACTTAACGCAGCGGGTCTATGATTTCATCCACGAGATCGCCCGGGAAGTCAAAACCGAGGAAGGCACCTTCACTGCCAAACAGATGATGGAACGTTTCCTCTTTCCCTCAGACCTGCAAAGCGTGACCATCGGGCGGCTGTCCGGCGGCGAGCGGCGGCGGCTGTACCTGCTGTCGGTGCTGATGGAGGCTCCCAATGTACTGCTGCTGGACGAGCCCACCAATGATCTGGATGTCATGACATTGTCCATTCTGGAAGATTACCTGCAAAGCTTCTCCGGTCCCATCGTGACAGTCTCCCATGACCGTTTCTTCCTGGACAAGCTGTCCGACACTATTTTCGAAGTTCGCGGCAACGGCGAGGTGCAGGTCTACACCGGAAACTGGACCGACTGGGCCGCCAAGCGACGGGAAGAAACCGCACCAAAAGCAGAAAGATCCAAGGCAGTTTCCGAACGTCCCCGGGAAAAGAAGCTGAAATTTTCCTATAAAGAGGAGCGGGAATTTGCCACCATCGAGGAGGACATCGCCGCTCTGGAAGCCGCCATCGAAGAAAACCAGGCTGCTCAGGCTGCCGCCGGCAGCGACTATGTCCGGCTGCAGGAACTGTCCGATGCCCTGACCCAACTGGAGCAGCAGCTGGAAGCCAAGACGGAACGCTGGCTCTACCTTACGGAATTGAAAGAAAAAATCGATGCCCAGAAATAATTCATAAAGAAAGAGGTGCCCATCATGGAAGAAAACAAGGAAATTCTGGAACTCCTTCAAAAAATCGAGAAAACCAACCGTCAACAGGTCCGCAGCAGCCGTCTTCTGTGCATTCTGATGATCGTGACCGCCCTGTGCTGCGCTGCCGCCATTTTCCTGGTTTCCAGCCTCCTGCCCCAGGTCACCACCATTCTGCCCCGGGTGGATGCCGTGCTGACCCAGATGCAGACCGTGCTGGGCAATCTGGAACAGACCAGCAGCCAGCTGGCCAGCGTGGATTTCAGCTCTATGGTGGACAACGTGGATTCTCTGGTCATTACCGGCCAGCAGAGCCTGCAGCAGACCATGGACAAGCTGAACACCATCGATTTCGATGCCCTGAATCAGGCCATCGATGACCTGTCTTCTGTCATCGAACCCCTGGCCAAACTTTCCAATCTTTTCAAATAACCTGCAACCAATCTGAATTTTTGTCGAGTATACCAGTAGAAGGAGGTTATGACCTATGAAAATGAAAAAGATTTTATCCCTGCTTCTCGCCCTTACGCTGCTGTGCACCCTGCTCACCGCCTGCGGCGGCAGCAGCAAAAGCACTGCTGTCCGAGAAGAAGCTGCGGAAGCGCCCATGGCTATGGATATGAACGGTTCTCTCACCATGGGTGCTCCCGGTGCCGGAGAAGCAGGCTCCACCGTCCTGCCTGAAAGCCGCAAATGGATCATCACTGTCCACCTCACCGCCGAAACCAACGACCTGGATGCCATGACCGACGCCCTGGACCAGCACATCCGGGATTTGAACGGCTATGTGGAGGATCAGAACATCTACAACGGCAGCACCTACGCCAACCGCCGCTACCGCAATGCCAACCTGACCATCCGTGTCCCCGCCGAGGATGTGGACCGGTTCACCGAAGAGATCGACGGTATCGCCAATGTGGTCCGCAAGGAAAAAAATCTGGAAGATGTGACATTGAATTACGTCTCCACCGAAAGCCGCATGAAGGCCCTGCAAACCGAAGAAGCACGGCTGCTGGAATTTATGGAGCAGGCAGAAACCATGGCGGACCTTCTGGAAATCGAAGCACGGCTGACCGATGTCCGCTATGAACTGGAGCGGGTCACCTCCCAGCTGCGGCTCTACGACAACCAGATCGACTACGCTACCATCTACTTAAGCATCGAAGAAGTCCAGGAGTATACCCCTGTCGAAGAGCCCACCTTCCTGGAACGCATCAGCGAAGGTTTCTCCAAATCCCTGAAGGGTCTCTGGGAAGGCATTGTGGACTTCACCGTCTGGATCATCACCAGTTCACCCTACCTGGTTGTCTACGGCATCCTTATCACCGCCCTTGTACTTCTCATCAAGCGCAGCCGGAAGATCAGCTTCCGCAGAAAAGCCAGGAATGAGAACGAGGAACAGAAATAAGCAGCAAGCCCCTCTGTCAAGAAACTGACAGAGGGGCAATCTCTATTTTTCATCCCTTGCCGGTGCAAAGCAGGTAACACCCACAAGCAGCGGCATAGAAAGAAATACTGGGTAAGCATAACGGAACTCCGCAAAAACCGGCGCTCCAAGCCAAAGTCCTGCAACCAGCACCAGAAGAGGTACTGTCAGCAGATATTCTTCCCGCTTTTTCAACACATTGATCACACAACAGGCAACTAATCCCCAGACATGCAAGCCAATGCTGGTAGTAAACTGCAGGATTTCCTGCCGCTCTGCCAGACGAAGCAGCGCGCCATATGCTCTGGCAACGATTGAATTGCCCCGGGTCTGGAAGATACCGAATGCATTTTCCTGCATTTGAAGGGTATATATCCAGTACCGGTAACCGCCATTCCAGTAGCCCTTCGTTTCCTCTACCCAGGCTTTCAAATACTCTCCAGGGTAGCGCAACGCCAAATCAAAATACAATTTCAAATACTGATCCCAATTTTCCAGGATATATCCTACCTTCTCATAGCGGAAGGTTTCAAACTTTATTGGATCAACGGTTTGAGGATTGTATTTTAACGGAACCTGCTCCAATACGAAAATTTCTTCCAAAAGCGCATACTGAGTTTGCGATAATTCTCTTCCATTGGCAATCACCCGTGCCACCTGCTGCATGGGCACCGCAAAGGCTTCTACAAAATCCGTTTCCTTCACAGCCAGCACATCCAGAACCGGATTGATCAGCAGCCAGCACATAAGCAGAACCACCGTCATGATGACCAGCAGCTTCCCATAACGCTTGCGCATCAGAACCAGCATCACCAGCACAGTCACCAAAAAAGCATACCAGCCGTTGGTCCGCCATAGGGAAAAGCCGACAGCACCCAGAATGAACACAAGATAGTTAAACCACCTCCGTGTTCCCACGGGTTTCATCAGGCGGTAAAGTCCCGTAATCATCAGCACCGCTGCCCCGGAAAAGGGAATATCTTTCCACAGAGTAACACTGTAGACGATATTATGCGGCAAAAACGCATAGCAGACAGAAATCAATACCAGCATGGCCCGGGGCACACCGATCTGATACAATGTCATAACCACCAGACCCATACAGGAAGCCATGAACAGGATCTGTGCGCAATGGAACAGAGCAATGGCCGTATTGATGTCCCCAAAGCACCGCAATCCCAGTTCTATCAATATCTGCACCGTCACAGTGTGCCAATAGGGCATCACATTGTTATATTCCTGTACCCCCAGAATCTGTGCCATGGTAGATATGGCATCTCTGGTCAGAACACCGGGATACAATGCAAAAACCAGATATCCCAAATCCACCAGTGCTACCATGGCAAATACAGCCGTAAATACCTTCAAAGAATGCTTTCTTTCTCGTTCTTCCGCAAAAAATGGCACTTTGCACACCAGCATCTGCAAAATCTGATATGCCACCGAGATGCCGCCTGCGAAACACCATGCAAGGTTCCACAGGTTCTGAAGAGAGGAAAAAGGTTCAAATAATGTGTAATTCGCCAGTAAAACAGCACAGGAATACAGGCTGGAACACAGCAATAAGCAACGACGCGGCTGACTACCTTCCCGAACACATCCCATCTCCTGCCGGTGATTGAACATCAGACACAATAATCCGAGAATGCCGCAAAGCAAATAAACGCTGTAATAGCAGTCTGTCCCGGATAACGGCGACAGCACTGTAAGCCAGGCATAGATTGCAAACACCTGCCCCCAGAACAGGAGCAAATTTTGACCTTGCAATTTTTTCATATCGTCACATCCCATTGCATATTCGCCTTTATTGTATTGTGTGCGCCATCGCTTGTCAAGCACACTTGGCCTAACCGAAGAAGGGAGTGTTGCAAAATAATGCAACACTCCCTAAGATTTTGGAGATAGCTACGTCCTGTGGACGTAGGGGCGCTCAATGAGCGCCCGCGGGCGATTGATAATCGCCCCTACGAGTTCTATCGATTTGTTTTTGAATTTTGCAACGCGCCTTTGTCTTCGCGTTATCTATTTTAGCAAGAAAAAACCTCCTACTTTTGTAGGAGGCTTCTTGTGTTCGCGTTACCTATCTTCCCGGGTAGGCCAAGGATTGTCCTTGCGTAAAAACATGCCGGTGGCATGTTTTAGCAA
>ERZ1032130.172-NODE-172-length-19640-cov-5.426959_pt1 | contig 19640 bp, 15 predicted proteins | sample MGYA00517879_ERZ1032130 | MGnify/ENA primary metagenome ERZ1032130 (study PRJEB33719, sample SAMN04262597) | wastewater metagenome | biome: rural village; feature: animal feces; material: feces | host: Bos taurus | place: El Salvador | collected 2012-01-31 ...
CGAGATGAACAATTGGAGGCAATTATGGAAAAGAAAGTAATTACAGTACTTTTCAGTCGTTATCATACATTTATGGCAAATTTCTTACATTTTGTGAGTGGGAGAGGCTATACGCATGCGTCCCTTGCATTGGATGAAGAGGATGAGTATTTTTACAGTTTTAACAGTAAAGGTTTCCGTAAGGAATATCCTAAGAAGCATAAAAACAGAAATAAAAAATGTGTAGGTTATCGTTTAGAAATTTCAAAAGAAGCATATGACCGTATTAAGGCAGCGATTGAAAAGTTTGAAGAAAAGAAGGATAAGCTTTATTATTCAAACTTAGGTCTTGTATTTTGTTTTTTTCATATTCCGTATAAGAAAAAGGATTATTATTTCTGTTCACAGTTTGTGGTAGAAATGTTGCAGCTGGCTAACGAAATTAAATTAAAAAAGAATGCTTCATTATATATGCCTCATCAGTTGTTTAGAGAAATTAAGAAGCAGCTTTGCATTAGGGAAGTAGTATACAATCCGTTATAAAATATGAATTTTAAAAGTTCCGAAATAACTCGGAACTTTTTTGCGTTATAGGAAGGTTCTGTGGTTGCCCTTGCTTTATTTTTTTGCTAGAATAAAACTAGTAAAAAATGCAATTTCGGGGAGAAGACAGTGAATAGAAAAATACGTGTGACAAAAGTGAAAAAGGAAAATGTAAAGAGTTTTGATTTTTCAAAGAAACCGATTAAACCTACTTTTCTTATGAGCCTTGCAAAATGGATTATCAGCTGGCCGGATCTTAAGAAAAGAAATTTCAAATTAACTAAAGTCGGAATGGAAGGGATAGATGGACCATATTTGTTATTGGTTACCCATTCTTCTATGGTGGATTTTAATGTAATGCTGAAAGCAACTCATCCAAAGAAGATTAACAATGTAATGACATTGGAAGGGTTTAATACATATACGGAAATTCTGATGCGCTTGCTTGGTGTGCTCGGTACAAGAAAATTTATTGATGATGTGCATCTTGTGAAAAATATGAAGTACTGCGTGGATAAATTGAAAACAACTTTTGTATTGTTCCCGGAAGCGAGATATTCCCTTGACGGATGTACATCGTACATTCCGAAGTCCCTCGGGAAAATGGTGCGTCTTTTAAAAATTCCGGTTGTTGTGCTGAAAATTCACGGTAACTTTGTTACTTGTCCACAGTGGAATAAAATTAACAAAAAAACGTATGTGGAAGCCGAGATGAGAATGGTTATTTCGGCAGAGGAAACAAAGAAGCTTTCGCTGGACAGAATTAATGAAATAATAAATGAGCATTTTCAGTATGATGATTTTAAATGGCAGTATGATAAGAAGCTGAAAATTACTCATCCAAAGAGAGCTAACGGTTTACACGCGCTCTTGTACAAATGTCCTGCCTGTATGACGGAAAATGAGACAGATTCCGAGGGAACGTCTCTTTGGTGTAACGCCTGTAAAAAAGAGTGGGAGATGGATGAATACGGAAGAATGCATGCGAAAAACGGCGAGACAGAATTTGCGCATATTCCGGATTGGAGCAATTGGGAAAGAGAGTGTGTCAGAAAAGAAATCGAAGACGGCACATACTATTTTGAAGATGATGTGAGGATTGAAACACTTCCGGGGTCACTTAAGTTTTATAAACAGGGAATGGGTAAACTCATTCAGACACCAACAGAAACGCGTATAGAATGCAACTATTATGGGGAACCTTATGTACTTGTAAAGAGCGCGGTAAGTCTGGAAAGTATGCACATAGAATACGATTATCTGGGACGAGGAGATTGTGTGGATATTTCTGTTCCGGATGACAGTTTCTGGTGTTACTTATCAAAGAGGGATGCCGTTACGAAGTTGTCTTTTGCAACAGAGGAAATCTATAAAGTAGCATCAAGAAAAGAAAAAAGTAATTAAAAGGTGAATTATGGCAAAGAAAGTATTTGGCTTTTTTATGATAATTTCCATACTGGTTTTGGCAGGTCTGGGTATTTGGTATTATATCGAGTGGAATGAGAGTCTGGAGCATCAGCCTGCGGTTGTGATTCCGAATGTACCATCCGATGAAAATGAGGAAAAAACAGAGGACAATTCGAAAGTGGAAGAGGCTGCCTACAAACCGGATGTATACAGTGTGCATTTATGTGACGGATATAGTGACGGAACCTTTGCTATCCGAAATATCAAGCTGGGAATGACTTTCAGACAGGTTGTAAATTTTGAATTGAAAAATATTGGCGTCTATGTGGATAATAAAGACTATGGCAAGGATACGTTTTATGCTATGACCTCCGAAGACGGGCAGGGTAAAGACCTGCTTCCGGTGAAAGAAAGGGCACTTCTCGGAAATGCGTGTGAAATCGTATATAATTTTTCATCGGATATTACGATAGAAGAACCGGCGGAATATCCGTATCTGGAGTCTGTTCAGTTCCATTTTCAGGAAAACAAAAACGGAGCCGACCCGGAGAAAGAAATAGAAGATGCTTTTTCTGACAGTTTCGGTAAACCGGTGATTGAAACAGAAGGAGAATATTCGGTTTCTGTTTTTACCGGAACGAAAGACAAGGTGACGATGTTTTATGAGTATCTGGAAGAGAAAGAAAATTATAATTTAAGATACATTTTATGGGAAAAGTTTGAAGAATAGAATAATATACTTTTCTAACTTTTGGTTTTGTGGTAAAATATATAAGAATTTTGTAGTAATATTATAGCAGGAACAAATTCAAAGTATAAGGAGGCAGTCAGGTGCAGACAGAGAGTACTGAAAAAAAGACACCTGATGGAATTAACCCGGAACGTAGAAAACGTATTCAGCTACTGAAAAAGGTGATTGTTTTCATTATCGCGTCAGCGATTCTGATACCCACGGGGCTTTGTGTTTTTTTAGGAATACAGCTTTTCAGGGTGACAGAGGAACTTAAGTTGCTGAAGGAACAAAATGCTATAATAAACACCAACACTGTAGAGACACAGGATGTACCGATAGATTCAGAAGGGCAGACTCCGGATGAAAATAAGGAGGATGTAAAGAAGGAAGATGATATATCGGTGCCTGATGTGCCAACCAGAAAGGTTTATTTGACCTTTGACGATGGACCGAGTATCTATACGGATGATATTTTAGATATTTTGGAATTGTATGGAGTGAAAGCCACGTTTTTTGTGGTTGGATCGGATGATGAAGAATATGCACCGTTGTATAACAGGATTGTAGAGGAAGGACATTCCATAGGGATGCATTCCTACAGCCACAAGTACACGGAAATATATGAGTCGCTTGACAGCTTTAAGGCAGATGTTGAAAAAATCAGAGGTTTTATAAAGGATAAGACGGGTGTTGAATGTTCGTTATATCGTTTTCCGGGTGGGAGCAGTAATTCCATAGGAAAAGAGCATATACAGGAATACATTGCATATCTGGATGAAGAAGGAATTGCCTATTACGACTGGAATGTTTCTTCGGGAGATGCCACAGGTGTTCCGCTTAGTGTAGATGATATAGTGAAAAACAGCACTTTGGAACTGGAAAAATATAACAGTGCTTATATTTTGCTTCATGACAGTTCAACAAAAAAGAATACAGTGGAGGCATTGCCTAAAATTATAGAGACCATACAGGCAATGGAAAATACGGAAATTGTCCCGATTACTGAAAGTTCAGTACCGGTTCAACAAATTATAAAGGAATAATATAAGTATCAGATGGAGGAGTATAAATGGGATTCTTTTCAGATTTAAAAGAAGACTTATCACAGGCAGTCAATGAACTTATGCCGGATGATAAGGAAGTAACAGAAGAAACCACGGAAACTGCAGAAGCTGTAGAAAATGTAGAAGAAAGTACAGAGGAAGTCGCTGAAACAGCTACAGAAGAGGTTGTCAGCGAAGAGGTTGCAGAAGAAGTGGAAGAAAATGAAGAGGCAGGCGATGAATTTACTGCTCAATTGGAGGAAATGTTGAACCAGTTGGAGGAAGAAAAAACTGCTGAAGAAGTAACTGATGAAGATGTTAGCGAATTGCTTGATACAATTGCAGTGAGCGAACCTGTTAAAGAAACAAGAGGAGAAAGAAAGATGGATGTTCAGTTTTCACACAATGAAGTAGATGATGAAACTTCTGTAATTACTAAGGGAATGGTAATCACAGGCGATATCGTTTCCCAAGGATCAGTAGATGTATTAGGTGGTATCAATGGTAATATTGATATTTTAGGTAAATTAAATGTTACAGGTTCTATCAATGGTAACTCTAAAGCTGCTGAGGTTTATGCAGATAATGCCAAAATTGTTGGTGAAGTAGTAAGTGACGGTTCTGTGAAAATCGGACAGAGCTCCGTAATTATCGGTAACATTACAGCTTCAAGTGCCGTAGTTGCAGGTGCTGTAAAAGGTGATATCGACGTACAGGGTCCGGTTATTTTAGATGCTTCTGCAATCGTTATGGGTAATATTAAATCCAAATCTGTACAGATTAATAACGGTGCGGTTATCGAAGGTATGTGTTCACAGTGCTACGCAGATGTGAACCCGACTTCATTCTTTGAAGACTTTAAAATCGGCAAAAATAAATAAAGGATATAAAACATATGAAGAGAGTTTTATTAAAATTAAGCGGTGAAGCATTGGCCGGTGAGAAGAAGACCGGATTTGATGAAGCTACGGTAAAAGAAGTGGCACTTCAGGTAAAACAGCTTGTAGATGATGGTGTGGAAGTCGGTATCGTAATCGGTGGCGGCAACTTCTGGAGAGGACGTTCCAGTGAAAACATTGACAGAACAAAGGCTGACCAGATAGGTATGCTGGCTACGATTATGAACTGTATTTATGTATCGGAAATTTTCCGTTCTGTCGGAATGCAGACAAATATTTTGACACCGTTTGAATGTGGTTCATTTACAAAGCTTTTCTCAAAGGATAGAGCAAATAAATATTTTGCAAGAGGTATGGTAGTATTTTTTGCAGGAGGAACGGGACACCCATATTTTTCAACAGATACAGGTGTTGTACTTAGAGCCATTGAAGTGGATGCAGATGTTATTTTACTTGCGAAGGCAATTGACGGGGTATATGATGATGACCCAAGAAAGAATCCTGATGCAAAGAAATATGATAGTGTTTCCATTGATGAGGTGATTGAGAAAAACTTACAGGTTGTAGATATGACGGCTTCTATTTTAGCCCGTGATAACAGGATGCCGATGTGGGTATTTGGTCTAAATGAGACAAACAGCATTGTAAACACCATGAAAGGTGAATTTAACGGAACAAAAGTAACGGTATAAAGAAAGGATAATGAGTATGGACGCAAGACTTCAGGTATATAATGATAAAATGGTAAAAGCAGTGGATCACCTTGCATTTGATTTTTCAACAATCAGAGCAGGAAGAGCAAATCCGCACGTGCTCGATAAAATCAGAGTAGATTATTATGGAACACCTACACCAATTCAGCAGGTTGGTAACGTAACAGTTCCGGAACCGAGAATGATTCAGATTGCACCTTGGGAAAAGAGCTTAATCAAGGATATTGAGAAAGCAATTATGACATCAGATATAGGTATCACACCTTCAAACGATGGTGCGGTTATCAGACTTGTATTCCCTGAATTAACAGAAGAACGCAGAAAAGATTTAGTAAAGGATGTTAAGAAAAAAGGGGAAGAAGGAAAAGTTGCTATCAGAAATATTCGTCGTGATGGTAATGATGCTTTCAAAAAATTGGCAAAAACAGAAGTTTCTGAAGACGAAATCAAACAGTTAGAAGATGAATTACAGAAATTGACAGATAAGTTTGTAAAAGAAATCGACAAACTGGTTGATGAAAAATCAAAAGAAATTTTGACTGTATAATAAAGTACAGAACGCCTGCCTTTAATCGAGCGGATTATGGGCAGGCTTTTATAGATTTTTAAGAAATTGTTTGATTGGATTATAAGAGGTAGTAATGATGAATATTCCAAAGCATATTGCAATTATTTTAGACGGAAACGGCCGCTGGGCAAAAGCGAAGGGACTTCCGAGAAAATATGGTCACGTGGAAGGTGCAAAAACAGTTGAAGTTATCTGTGAAGAAGCCTATAAAATGGGTGTTCAGTATTTGACGGTTTATGCTTTTTCCACTGAAAACTGGAATCGTCCAAAGGACGAGGTGGATGCCTTAATGACACTTCTTCGTAACTATATGAAGACTTGTTTGAAGACAGCTGAAAAAAATAGAATGTGTGTCCGTGTCTTAGGTGATAAAACAGGACTTGATGAGGATATAAGAACGCGTATTGATGAACTGGAAAAAGCAACGGTGAATAACGATGGTCTGCATTTCCAGATTGCATTAAACTATGGTGGCAGGGATGAAATTGTCCGTGCCACAAAGGCGATTGCCGAGAAAGTAAAAAACGGAGAATTAGCCCCAAGTGATATTACGGAAGAAGTGATTTCACAAAGTCTCGATACAAAGGGAATCCCTGAACCGGATTTGCTTATCAGAACATGTAATGAACAGAGAATTTCCAACTTTTTGTTGTGGCAGCTTGCATATACGGAATTTTATGTTACACCTGTGGCTTGGCCTGATTTTTCTAAAGAAGAACTCACAAAGGCGATAGAAGCGTACAACAAAAGAGACAGAAGGTATGGCCTTGTGAAGGAGGACTAGGATGTTTGTAACGAGATTAATAAGTGGTATTGTATTGGTTTTAATTGAATTGGTTACGCTGTATTTTTCGGGAATACCGTTAGCAGCATTTTTATTATTTATTTCCCTTGTGGGATATTTGGAAATTACAAAAACGATGCAGGTTAGAAAAGAGTCAGAGAAGATAAATGCCTTTGAAGTCATCGGACTTATCGGAATCGTGGCATATTATCTGGTGATGTATTTTACCGGCTTTAATTCCTATCTGGTGTTAGTCGGAATGGCAACCTTCCTAATTATTATGTCGACCTATGTGTTTGATTTTTCAAAATTCCATGCGACTCAGGTAGCACCGTCAATTATGGCGTTTGTGTATGTTCCGGTATGTCTGTCATTTATTTATGCAACAAGAGAATTGGAATTTGGTATTTACATTGTGTGGCTCATTATGATTTGTTCATGGGGCTGTGATACATGTGCATACTGTGTCGGTGTATTATTTGGAAAACATAAAATGGCACCGGTTTTGAGCCCGAAAAAATCCATTGAAGGTGCTGTTGGCGGTGTAGTCGGCGCAGCAGGAATTGGTGCACTTTTTGGATGGTTTGTAAAATCCAAGGTGGATTCGGATGTGAATTTTATTATTTTATTTGCCATTATCAGTGCGGTTGGCGCGCTGATATCTATGGTGGGAGATTTGGCGGCTTCGGCCATCAAACGCAACTTTGATGTAAAAGACTACGGAAAACTGATTCCGGGTCATGGTGGAGTGATGGATAGATTTGACAGTGTGATTTTTGCATCACCGATTATCTATTTTTTAGCGAAAATGTTTATTTAAATTATAAGGGACAAAAGAGCACCTACGGTGCTGTCCAATTCTTATAGAAACGAGGCAATAAATGAACAAGATAGTGCTTTTGGGGTCTACCGGTTCCATAGGAACACAGACTCTTGATATAGTAAGAAATTATTCAAATGATTTGCAGGTTTTGGCGTTGGCGGCAGGAAGTAATGTTTCCCTGATGGAAAAACAGGTTAGAGAATTTTTGCCGAAGAAAGCTGTGATGTGGTCAGAAGAAGCGGCAAAAGACTTAAAAGAGAAGGTTGCCGATTTGGACGTGGAAGTACTATCCGGTATGGATGGACTTTTAGAGATTGTTACTATGGAGGAAGCCGAGACCGTTGTAACTGCCATTGTGGGTATGATTGGTATCCGTCCGACCATAGCCGCAATTGAAAGCGGAAAAACAATCGCCCTTGCCAACAAGGAAACATTGGTTACGGCAGGACATATCATTATGCCTCTTGCTAAGGAAAAGGGTGTTAAGATTTTACCTGTGGACAGTGAACACAGTGCAATTTTCCAGTCTATGAACGGAGAAAAAAAGGAGCAGGTTGAGAAGATTTTATTAACTGCCTCAGGGGGTCCGTTCCGCGGCAAAAAGACAGAGGATTTGTTGCATATTCAGGTAGAAGATGCCTTAAAGCATCCGAACTGGTCTATGGGAAAAAAGATTACCATTGATTCGGCTACTTTAGTAAATAAAGGGCTTGAAGTGATTGAAGCAAAGTGGCTTTTTGATGTTTCACTGGAGCAGATTCAGGTGGTTGTGCATCCACAGAGCATCATTCATTCTATGGTGCAGTACAAGGATGGGGGAATTATTGCACAGCTTGGTACACCGGATATGAAGCTTCCGATTCAGTATGCATTGTTTTATCCAAATAGGAGAGAGCTTCCGGGGAAAAAATTGAATTTCTATGAGCTTAATCAGATGACTTTTGAAAAGCCGGATATGGACACGTTTTATGGATTAAGGCTTGCCTTTGAGGCATCGAAAATGGGTGGTAGTATGCCGACTGTATACAATGCGGCAAATGAAAAGGCAGTGAGTCTGTTTTTAGACAGAAAGATTCAGTTTTTACAGATTCCCGAATTGATAAAAAAAGCAATGAATAATCATAAAATTATAGCAAACCCTAACGTTGATGAGATTTTATCTGCGGAATCGGAAGCATATGATTATATAAGTACTTTGATATAAGAAAGGCATAGAATGAATACAGTAATTTCGATTTTGATTTTTTTGATTATGTTTACTGTAGTGGTGGCATCCCACGAGTTTGGTCATTTTTTACTGGCGAAACTGAACGGAATTACCGTTGTGGAATTTTCCATCGGTATGGGACCGACGCTGTTACATTTTACAAAAGGCGGAACCAAATATGCATTGAAGCTGTTGCCGATTGGCGGCGCGTGTATGTTTGAAGGCGAAAACGGACTGGAAAAAGAAGAGGGAGAAGAACCGAAGGAAATTCCGGAAGGCTCTTTTATCAAAGCCGGTGTGTGGAAACGAATTGCAACAGTAGTTGCGGGACCGGTTTTTAACTTTGTACTTGCATTTGTTTTTTCGTTAATTCTTGTAGGGTTCTGCGGTTCTGACAAGCCTGTGATTCAGGGGATTATGGAAGGATATCCTGCGAGTGAAGCAGGAATTGAAGCCGGAGATTTGATTACTAAGGTGGGGAATGAAAAAATTCATTTGTATCGTCAGGTGAGTTTGATTTCTGCCATTAATCAGGGTGAAAGTCTGGAAATAGAATATGTCCGTGACGGAAAAACTTACGAAACAACAATTGTTCCGCAGTATGATGAGGAATCGGGAAGATATTATATCGGTATTTTAGGTTCCGGTGAGTTGATTGAGTGTAAGGGCGGAAATTTGTTTAAATATGCTTTTTATGAAATGGAATACTGGTTTGGTTATACCTTCAAATGTTTGAAAATGCTTGTAAGCGGTCAGCTGACGAAGGATGATGTGGCAGGACCTGTAGGAATGGCACAGCAGATTGGGGAAACCTATGAAGCAGTAAAACCATACGGATTTTCAAGTGTATTATTTACTATGATGGAATTTGCCACATTGATTTCCGTAAACCTAGGTGTGCTGAATTTATTGCCGGTTCCGGCACTGGATGGCGGAAGACTTTTATTTATGTTTATTGAGGTAGTAAGAGGAAAGCCGATTCCGCCGGAAAAAGAAGGTGTTGTACATTTAATCGGTATGGCGGCACTTTTCCTTTTAATGATATTTGTTTTATTTAATGATGTTATGAGATTGTTTCAGTAATGAAATTGTTTTATACTAATGTGGAGAGAAGGTTTGTTTGGAAGGAGATTTATGATAAAAATTCTATCCGGACAAAGAGTTTTTAGAGGTCTGCTCATTGGTTTGAGTGTTTTTATCTGGGGATTTAAAATACCAAATTTGTTTGGCAGCACGGAGACGCTTTTTTGCTATACAAGAGATTCTTACGGCAATAAGGCACTTATAAAAGATAATGGGGCGGTATTTGTAGAGGATATTTTTGTTATGGAAATTCCGAAAAACGAATGGAATGAAAATGTCAAGGTTACGGTCATTTTAGAAGATGACAACGGTAATCAGAAAATAAAAACAATCCGTCTCTATGAGACAAAGCCATAAAAACTGCCTACTGTCACAAGACGGTAGGCTTTTATGTGATAGCGACGAGGCAAGCGCCATCGTGCTTGCACGAAACGGCATTTGCAGCAATTATAGTAAATTCAAGGGAGGAATGTAATATGTATAGAGACAATACGAAAGTAATACATATCGGAAACCGTGTAATTGGTGGCGGTAATCCGATTTTGATTCAGTCTATGACAAACACCAGAACAGAAGATGTGAGAAAGACTGTAGAACAGATTAAGGCTTTGGAAAGTGCAGGCTGTGAAATTGTACGCTGTACCATTCCGACTTTGGAAGCTGCAAAAGCGATTGCCGAAATTAAGAAAGAGGTAAGTATTCCGATTGTAGGTGATATCCATTTTGACTATAAAATGGCGATTGCGGCTATGGAAAACGGTGTAGATAAAATCAGAATTAATCCCGGTAACATTGGTGGCAGTGAAAATGTGAAGGCTGTTGTGGATGTGGCAAGACAGAGAAACATTCCGATTCGTGTCGGTGTAAACAGTGGTTCTTTGGAGAAAAATCTTGTAGAAAAATATAATGGTGTAACAGCAGAAGGAATTGTGGAAAGTGCACTTGATAAAGTAAAAATGATTGAAGATTTGGGATATGATAATCTGGTTATCAGTATCAAATCTTCGGATGTCCTTATGTGCGTAAAAGCTCATGAACTTCTGGTAAAGGAGACAAATTATCCATTGCATGTGGGAATTACGGAATCGGGTACACTGACAAGTGGCAACATTAAATCCGCCATTGGTCTTGGACTGATTTTGCATCAGGGAATCGGGGATACAATCCGTGTTTCTTTAACAGGTGACCCGGTGGAAGAAATTAAATCTGCGAAGCTGATTCTTCGTACCCTTGGTCTTAGAAAGGGCGGCATTGAGGTAGTCAGCTGTCCGACCTGTGGCAGAACCAAGATTGATTTAATCGGTCTTGCCAATGAAGTGGAAAAACTGGTTGCAAACTATGATTTAGATATTAAAGTGGCGGTTATGGGCTGTGTAGTGAATGGTCCCGGTGAAGCCAAAGAAGCAGATATTGGAATTGCAGGCGGAATCGGCGAAGGCCTTTTAATTAAAAAAGGCGAAATTATACGAAAGGTTCCTGAACAGGAATTGTTGGCGACATTAAAGTACGAATTGGATAATTGGAAGGAATAAGTAGGATAAGTATGTCAAAACCATTTTTTAGCGTTTTTGCTACGCTATCATTAAATAAAAATTTGCATACAGCAATGGAACAGATGACTGTGGAGAGAGTTTCCGCTACCAAAAGCGGAAACTATCTTCGCATTTATTTGCGTTCGGAGCATCTTATTCCAAAGGAAAAACTTGCGGTAGTAGAAGAAGAAATCGCAAAGCAGCTTTTTCCCAGAAAAGAGATTACAATCAAAATTTATGATTCTTATGAACTTAGCAAACAGTACAATTTAAAAAATCTTTTTGATGAGTATTATGAAAGTATTTTGTGGGAATTTAAGAATTATAATCACATACATCATTTGCTTTTAAAAAAAGCAGAAATAGAGTTTTTATCGGATACAAAAATGAAATTAACCGTAGAAGATACGGAATTAAATAAAGGGGTTGTGACAGAAGTTGTCCGTATTTTGGACAAGATTATTCATGACAGATGTGGTCTGCCTGTAGAAATAGAGGTGGGCTACAAGGAGGCAAAGGAAAGTCGTTATGCGAAGGAATCCCAAATCAAAGTGGAAAAACAGGTCAATGAGATTTTAAGCCGTATTGACTTTTCCAAAGGGGATGAGGAAGCATCTGTGCCACAGGAGACGAAGGCGCCAAGCTTGGGCAGTCAGGGAACTCCGGCTGAAAAAACAGCGGTGGATAAAGCTTCGGCATCTGATAAAACAGACAACAAACAGGTGTCAGGAAAGTCTTCTGATAATAAACAGTCCGAATACAGACGCGCACCGAAAAAATCGGATAATCCGGATGTTATTTACGGTAAGGATTTTGAAGATGAACTGATTAAAATGGAAGAAATTGACGGTGAAATCGGACAGGTTTGTATTCGTGGTAAAATCACAAGACTGGAGCTTCGTCCGATTCGTGGAGAACGTACGATTATAAGTTTTGATATTACGGATTTTACGGATACGATTACGGCAAAGCTGTTTATGAGAGATGACCAGCTTTCCGAAGTGACGGAATATTTAAAAGAAAAAGCGTTCATTAAGTTAAAGGGTGTTGTGGCAATGGATACCTACGACCACGACCTTTGCATTTCATCTATTATTGGTATCAAAAAATGTGCAGACTTTACCGTTGCCAGAATGGACAACAGTGCCTATAAACGTGTAGAATTACACTGCCATACAAAAATGAGTGATATGGATGGTGTTTCCGAGGCGAAGGATATTGTAAAGAGAGCCTACAAATGGGGACATCCTGCCATTGCCATTACAGACCACGGTGTCAGTCAGGCTTTCCCGGATGCAAACCATGTGTGGGAAGATTTGTGGAGGGATGAAGCAAAAAAACGCAAGGAAAACGGCGATGAAAACCCTGACAAACAGGACTTTTTCAAAGTTATTTACGGCTGTGAAATTTATCTGGTGGATGATACCAATGAAATAGCAACAGGAGATGTTTCAAAAAGCTTACAGGAAGAGTACGTAGTTTTTGATATTGAAACAACCGGATTTTCTCCTGTAAAAAATCGTATTATTGAAATTGGTGCGGTAAAGGTTTCGCAGGGTGAAATTGTAGATAAGTTTTCTACCTTTGTAAATCCCGAGACTCCGATACCGTTTGAAATTGAAAAACTGACAGGAATTCATGATGATATGGTTATGGATTCACCGACCATTGAGACGGTGTTGCCGGAATTTTTGGCCTTTTGTGGCGATGCGGTATTAGTTGCCCACAATGCAAATTTTGATATGAGTTTTATCAAAGAAAACGCAAGACGCCTTGATATTCCGAAAGAATTTACTTATGTGGATACAGTCGGCATTGCCAGAATGTTACTTCCGAATCAGGCAAAACACACTTTGGATGCAGTGGCGAAGACATTGGGCATTTCTTTGGAAAATCATCACAGGGCGGTAGATGATGCGGGAGCAACAGCAGAGATTTTTGTAAAATTTATTCCGATGCTGGAAAAAGAGGGTGCCACTACCCTAAAAGATGTAAACAGACTTGGCGCAGCCAGTGTGGAATCTGTCAGAAGACTGCCTTCGTATCACTGTATTGTTCTGGCAAAAAATAATGTGGGACGTGTGAACTTATACAGACTGATTTCGGAATCGCATATCAATTATTTCCAGAGAAGACCGAAGGTGCCGAAAACACTTTTACATAAGTACCGTGAAGGGCTGATTATCGGTAGTGCCTGCGAAGCCGGAGAGTTATACAGGGCACTTTTGGAAGGTAAGTCGGATACAGAAATTGCCAGATTAGTAAACTTTTACGATTATCTTGAAATTCAGCCGGTGGGTAACAATCGGTTTATGATTGCTTCCGATAAGCTGCCGCAAATTGAAAGTGAAGAAGATATTAAAAATATAAACAGGGAAATTGTACGACTGGGTGAACAGTTCAAAAAGCCTGTTGTGGCTACCTGTGACGTACACTTTTTAGACCCTGAGGACGAAATTTACCGCCGTATTATTATGGCAGGTAAAGGCTTTGAAGACGCAGATGATCAGGCGCCTCTTTATTTAAGAACCACAGAAGAGATGCTTGAGGAATTTGCATACCTTGGCAGTGACAAGGCTTACGAGGTAGTTATTACAAATACCAATATGATTGCAGATATGGTAGATGTAATGAGTCCGGTACGCCCGGATAAGTGTCCGCCGGTTATTCCGGATTCGGATAAGACACTGACAGATATTTGTTACAACAAGGCGCATGAAATGTACGGAAAGCCACTTCCGGATATTGTAAAAAACAGACTGGATAAGGAATTGAATTCCATTATTACAAACGGCTTTGCCGTTATGTACATTATTGCACAGAAGCTTGTTTGGAAGTCTGTGGAAGACGGATATCTGGTAGGCTCCAGAGGGTCGGTTGGTTCCTCCTTTGTGGCAACTATGTCAGGTATTACGGAGGTGAATCCTCTTAGTCCGCATTATTATTGTACCAACTGTTATTACAATGATTTTACATCGGATGAGGTCAGAGCCTATGCGGGAAGAGCAGGCTGTGATATGCCGAATAAGATATGTCCGAATTGTGGAAAACCGTTGAAAAAAGACGGATTTGATATTCCGTTTGAAACGTTCCTTGGATTTAAGGGAGATAAGGAGCCGGATATCGACTTAAACTTCTCGGGTGAATACCAGAGTAAGGCACATAAATATACGGAAGTTATTTTTGGAGCCGGTCAGACCTACAGAGCCGGAACAATCGGCACTCTGGCAGATAAAACAGCTTTTGGTTATGTAAAGAATTATTATGAAGAGCGTGGTAAACACAAACGAACCTGTGAAATTAACAGAATTGTTTTGGGGTGTACCGGTATCAGAAGAAGTACGGGTCAGCATCCGGGAGGTATTGTAGTATTGCCGGTGGGAGAGGATATTAACTCTTTTACCCCGGTACAGCATCCGGCCAATGATATGACAACGGATACGATTACAACACACTATGATTATCACTCCATTGACCACAACCTGTTAAAACTGGATATTCTGGGACACGATGATCCGACGATGATTCGTATGCTACAGGATTTGACGGGCATTGATCCCACTACCATTGAACTGGATGACCCCCAGGTTATGTCGCTTTTCCAGAATACATCAGCTCTTGGAATTACACCGGAACAAATCGGTGGTTGTCCGGTAGGTTCTCTTGGCATTCCGGAGTTTGGTACAGAATTCGTTATACAGATGCTTGTGGATACAAAACCATCCACATTCTCCGATTTGGTCAGAATTTCAGGTCTTTCCCACGGGACGGACGTATGGCTTGGAAATGCCCAGACGTTAATTGCTGAAGGAAATGCAACCATTGCAACAGCCATTTGTACACGTGACGATATTATGACCTATCTTATCAATATGGGCGTGGAAAGTTCGCTTTCTTTTACCATTATGGAAAGTGTGCGTAAGGGAAAGGGCTTGAAGCCTGAATGGGAAGAAGCAATGAAGGCCCAAAATGTACCGGATTGGTATATCTGGTCCTGTAAAAAGATTAAGTATATGTTCCCGAAGGCTCACGCGGCGGCCTACGTTATGATGGCGTGGCGTATTGCCTACTGTAAGGTAAATTATCCGCTTGCCTACTACGCAGCATTTTTCAGTATTCGTGCCTCCGCATTTTCCTACGCGATTATGTGCAGAGGACAGAACCATTTGGAAAATGTCATTGAGGATTACAAAAAGAGAGCAGATTCTTTAAGTAAAAAAGAGCAGGATACGATGAAGGATATGCGTATTGTGCAGGAAATGTATGCAAGAGGTTTTGAATTTACACCGATTGATATTTTTACGGCACAGTCCCGTCTTTTCCAGATAGTGGACGGAAAACTGATGCCTTCTTTAAGCAGTATTGACGGGCTTGGGGAAAAAGCGGCAGATGCCATTGTAGAAGCGGCAAAAGACGGTCCATTTTTATCAAAGGATGATTTCCGTATGAGAACGAAGGTTTCAAAGACGGTAGTAGATTTGATGGATGAACTTGGGCTTTTGGGAGATTTGCCGGAGTCAAATCAGATTAGTTTGTTTGACTTTGTATAATGAAAAATCAGGACTATCCATAGGGCGGATGGTCCTGATTTGCTTTACTTAATACTAGTTATCCAATAACATAATACTCTGTGCAATTTCTAAGTCACGTTCTTCTTCAAATAAGCTTCGTTCTACCATATAGGAGAACTGATAGCGGATTCCTGTTTTATAGTTTTCCATAAATACAACGTAACCTTCGTACACGATACCGGTACTGTCTTTTGTTGTTACGCGGAGTACTGTTTTTCCGACCGTTGCATGTTTTACACTGGAAGATTCGGAACCGTCTCTTGTTAAGTAGAAGGTTGATTCTTTTACAAGTGGTGTACATTCAAAAACAGAGTAGTAGGAGTTTTCGTTATAGGTTGTACTGTCATCAAGCCATGAAACAATGGTTTCTTTTGGAAGGTTAATGACTTTTTCTTCATCAGGAATGATGTCCATTTTACCTTTCTTTTCTTCCATAGTCTGAGCATCTATTACAGGACCTAAGACCTTTGCAGATAAGTAACGTGTTCTGCTGTCCGTGTAAAGTGTCAGGGAAGAGAAATCATCACTGCTACATTCAGCTATGGAAACGGGACCATTTAAGGTAAATAATACTTCGTCTCCGCCAAGGGTTGTAAAGTTTACATTTAAGCGGTACAGACTTTTGTAGCCGATAAAAGGGAACGCAGTAATCTGTCCATTTCTGGCTGTAGAGTAGGCCTGATATTTTTCGGGACATACTGTATAGTGATGGAGCTCTGCAAGTCCTTGTGTGGAAGAAAGCTTCAACGAATATAATTCTCCGTAAGGGTCGTACAAAGCCGCACATACATATTGCTCATTGGTTGTTTCAAATACTTCACTTGGAATGGCATCAGTAAGTCGTTCAAAGATACCATTGTGTGCTACACCTGTTCCTGTATAGGCTACGTCACCGACAAATTCCGTGAAGGTAACTTCACCGTCAAAATAACCATTTTTAATAGGACCGGTAATTTTTCGATCGTATGAACCGTCTTTAAAGAAGTATTCGTTTACGACACTGTCAACGATGCGTTCTTCCATAACAAATTCAATTTCTTCTTCGACGAGTGGCTGGTCGATAGTGTCTTCAATTTCAGGATTTTCAGAATCCTGTTCCACGTAAGCTGTTTCCGTAGCTTCATCTTCAACAACACGAACAAGTTCATAGGAAAGACCGGTAACAACTACGGCATCGTTTTCTTCTGCGTGTACCAAAATACCGCTGTTTTTCGTAGTGCCATAGAAGGAGCCGAAATACCAATAGATACAGTCACAATTTTTTCCTGTGAAAACGGAGATTCCGTTCGAACTGGTGACTTCATATTGTTCCACGGAAGTGGCAAGATGGCTGTGGGGCACATAAGTAAAACTTCCGCCATCGCCAAGATATTCTACAAATTCGGTAAATTCTTTTGTGCTTTGCAAAGTATACAGTTCATTATACAGTGAAATACTTCCTTCCGGATATACCATTCGGTCAAGGATGCCCTTGGCCTGTTGCATAATGGTTACATAGTCTTCCAGAGTTTCTTCTTTCTTTTCCAAACGATTTTGCGATTTTTTAAAGAAGGTATTTTCACCATAGTAAGTTTCTACCAATGTATTTGCTGAAGCAAAGTCATTACATTCTATATATAAATCGCATAAGTCCAGTAAAACTTGTTCCTGGGCAGTTGGTTCGGTAGACAGAACCGGTTCTTTTTCTTTATCCTCTTCCTTACAACCCACAAAAAGGGTGGCACTCACCATAAGTGTTAAGAAAGAGAGCAGTAATTTCTTTTTCATAATCCTCCTTGTTTCCGAAGGAAAATCCTACTCTGCGTTAGCTGAGTTCTCCTCTAGGAGAGGAGAGGATTTATCTTCCTTATCGTAAATGTAATAAATTAATATCGCAAAACAGTATAGCACAGATTTTTTTTGTTGACAATTCAACAGACTAAAATCCATATATTGTAGAAAGTGAGCATATACTAATTAAAAATGAGTGATGGTATGTTAGAGATATTACAGGACTTAACTTTGTCACATTTTTTGATGTATGGCATCGGGATTTTTCTTATTTTTCTTGCTATAAAGAAAAAATATGAGCCGGCATTACTTTTGCCAATGGGATTCGGAGCGATTTTAGTCAATTTACCAATGAGTGGAGTATTGAATCAGACAATGGAAGGAATCGGAGAGTTTTCAGTAACGGTCAACGGAATTGTGGAGTGGCTGTATAAAGTGGGAATAGAAAGCTCAGAAGCATTTCCCATATTGTTGTTTATAGGAATCGGCACAATGATAGATTTTGAGCCGTTACTTCAAAAGCCGATACTAGCCATATTTGGATTTGCCGCACAGGCGGGGATTTTTGTGGCTATGGGATTAGCAGTTTTGTTGGGATTTCCTTTAAATGATGCGGCTTCGATTGGGATGATAGGGGCGGCTGACGGACCGACATCCATTTTAGTATCACAAATTTTGAAATCTAATTATGTGGGAGCTATTGCGGTGGCGGCATATTCTTATATGGCACTGGTTCCGCTTATCCAGCCGCTTACGATTAAAACTCTTACAACAAAAAAGGAAAGATGCATTCGGATGAAAAATGGTGGAAGAAAAATTCCTAAAGCAATAAAAATTATTTTTCCGATTGCAGTTACTTTCATATCAGGAATTTTAGCACCGATGTCTGTTTCGTTAATTGGATTTTTAATGTTTGGGAATCTGATAAAGGAGTCAGGTGTTTTGCAAAAGCTTTCTGATACGGCTGGAGATACTATGACAAATTTGATTACATTGTTGCTTGGAATTACGATTTCTTTTAGTATGAGAGCAGAAGTATTTGTTAAGAAAGAAACGTTATTGGTAATGGCAATAGGATTAGTGGCATTTGTATTTGATACTGTGGGTGGTGTCCTTTTGGCAAAATTTATGAATTTGTTTTTAAAGGAAAAGATAAACCCTATGATTGGGGCAGCTGGTATATCTGCGTTTCCGATGGCAGCCAGGGTAGTGCAGAAAATGGCTACGGAAGAAAACAAGGGAAATATCATATTGATGCAGGCGGTTGGTGCCAATGTGGCAGGTCAGGTAGCATCGGCAGTTATAGGCGGTTTGATACTTGGGATGTTCCGGTGAAAATTGTGGAGATAAATGAGAATTGCATACGCCACTCATAGTTTGCTTTGCCAGCTATTTTGTCGCAGGCTTAACCTTATAATGTAAAAAGGAAAGTTCGATTTTATGAGTATACTCATCATCAAACTTTCCTTTTTACATTGCAATTCTCATTGCCCTTGCGCAGCTCGTACGGGAATCGAACCCGTGATTCCGCCGTGAGAGGGCGGCGTCTTGACCTCTTGACCAACGAGCCATTCATAAGACTTATTCAGCATAAATCAATTTTAGAAAAAATGCAAGTCTTTTTATTCAGAACATAATTCAAAACACTTTTTAGTATTTTATTTTTTTAATTTTCCACCTCAAATTCATAAGTCCATTCTGATAAGTTCCATCTTCTAACTGTTATTCGTTATAAACATATTTTTCTGACATAGTATTTTCCTTCTGATATTCTAAATTATCTTCAACTTATTTCCATTCCTATATTTTATATTCCTGAATCAGCTTATGATGATATCTGATCATCATCGGAATTGGCAGGATAATCCCACCACACATAGGTATTATACTCCAAATGCTGTCTATTACCAAAAACGGAATCCCTAATAAATAGGAAATGATAATGATAACGCCATACCAAATCCACATCTTTCCATGCTTTTTAT
>ERZ1032130.173-NODE-173-length-19638-cov-6.304346_pt1 | contig 19638 bp, 17 predicted proteins | sample MGYA00517879_ERZ1032130 | MGnify/ENA primary metagenome ERZ1032130 (study PRJEB33719, sample SAMN04262597) | wastewater metagenome | biome: rural village; feature: animal feces; material: feces | host: Bos taurus | place: El Salvador | collected 2012-01-31 ...
CTACATAGACCCTATTTTCAAATTATTTTACGATTATTTAACTATTTTGGTATCTTAAAACATATTATTACCGCATAGACCCCGCAAAAATTTACGTCCCATTGAATGTTCTCCGTAAATATGGTTTTATGGACAAATTTTAAAAATGGAGATATAATTTCAATAGAATTTTACAGAAATGGAGACTTTTAGTTATGAATGATGCTTCTAGTTGGGATTTTTCTCTGGCAAATTATGGCGCCGTCTGGCTATTTATGAGTCAGCTGGGACTATTACTGATATTTTTAATGCTGGGCAATATTCTCAGACGAAAGATTCCGTTATTTCGAAATTGCCTGATTCCTTCCGCTCTTTTAGGCGGCACCTTGCTGCTGACAGTGAATATGACTGCAAAACAGTTCGGGATTGCATTAGTTGATAATCGACTGATGCAGGTCATTACTTATCACTGTCTGGCCATCGGCTTTGCCGCTATGAGTCTGAAAACAGAAAAGAGTACCCACAAGACAAACAGATCACAGGTTTTGGAATATGGTGCTTTGCAGGGCGGTACTTATATGCTGCAGGCATTTGTGGGCCTTGGAATCACATTGCTTCTGTTTTTGTTCACTCGATACGAAGAAAATGCTGTTTCCTATGTTTGTGGATTAATTTTACCTTTGGCTTATGGTCAGGGACCCGGAAATGCTTTAAGCTGGGATATTAACTTTACCAATATTCTTGCCGCACAGTTTGCCGGCAACGGAAGCTTTGGTTTATCCCTTGCCTCCATCGGTTTCGTGGTTGCGTCCGTGTTTGGTGTATTGTATATCAACATTTACAAAAAACGGGGAACCCTTTATGTGCGTAAAGGCAGTATCTTCGATCAATTTACAGATCCTACAAATCCTAACGGAGATGAAATTCCTGATAGCGAGTCTGTAGATAAATTTACCCTGCAGGTAGGGTTTGTAGCTTTGGCTTATGCTCTTTCCTATGGCTTTATGTGCCTGCTGGCTGCTCTTTCAGATTTCACAAACAGTATTGCATGGGGGTTCAATTTCCTGTGGGCTTCTATTGGTGCTATGCTGATAAAGGTTATAGTTAAACAGCTGCGCAAACACAGTCTGATGAATCGCGAGTACATTAACAACTATCAGATGGACCGAATCTCCGGTTTATCTTTTGATCTGATGATCGTTGCCGGTGTAACAGCCATTGAGATCAATGACATTAAAAACTATATTTTACCAATTATTATCCTTAGCCTGGTAGGAACCGCAATCACTTACGTCTATATTCGTTTGGTTGCCAAAGAGTGCTTTAAAGGATTTGAACATGAATTTTTCCTGATGAGCTTTGGAACCATGACCGGTACCGCCTCCAATGGTGTGATTCTTATGAAACAGATTGATCCTGGAATGCGAACTCCTACATCCAGCCTGTATATTCTTTCAAATTTTCCTGCCATGGTGATGATTGCTCCACTGCTGCTGTTTTTAGGCTTTGCGGGACAATCGCTGAACAATGCGGTGATTGCCTTTGCAACATTTTTCGTACTATGGCTGGTTTATACAATTTATTTATTCCGAAGAAAGATTTTCAAAAAACATTACGCAAACAGTCCTGTCAATATTTGGACAGAAGCGGAATAAAATAAGCCTTACTTTAAAAGTGGGAAATCGATATGCAAACCGATTTCCCACTTTTACTGTTATTCACCTTTTATGAAGTTATACAAATATAAATATTTTAATGCGCTGAAACTGAGATTGGATTTCACTTCCAGATGTCCCTCTACAGAAGCGTGGTGAATGATCAATGCATTTCTGGAGTAGATTGCCACACCATCCATATTCCCATAATCCAGGCTTTCACCGCCGCATTCCAAACGATCCAGGTAGGCTTTTAAAGTTCCCACCTCTGTCCCGATCAGTTCATGGTCTGCTCCGATACGGTAAATGGTAACATGATCTTCAAATAATGGCTGGTCTGCTTTCCATGTTTTGATCTTTTCTTTTAAAGCTTCCTTCTGCTGCTGATCAAGCTCTGTCACCGTATATTTTCTGCCGGCCTCGTCCGTCAGATCACCATATACATCATAAATGCTCTCAAAACCGCAGCTGCAATAAAAACGGTCATTTTCACTGTGGAGGTTTCCGATCTCACCACATTTCGGACAGGTAAAGATCGTAGATTCCAGGCCGAGAGCCAGATTTTTACCTCTGTATTTTGCCCGTTCCTTTTTCTGTGTTTCATAGGCATCTTCATAAAGATCAATATTGATCCTCTCTCCAAGCTGCCCATCGGACATTTCTGCCAACTGCTCCGGCTCATAAACATTGATCAATCGCCCACGAAGTTTTCCCCTTCGAATACCGGTTGACCAACGTGGCTGTGTCAGATAACCGCCTTCGATGCGGTAGGTAATCAGCTTTGCTCTGGCTTTCTTTGCCACCTTAGCAATTGATGCTTCCATCTCCATAGTCACACCGTTAAAAGAGCGATTCCCTTCCGGGAAAATGCAGACTTTATGCCCTTCCTGCAAAGCACGAAGCATCTGTTTTACTGTTTTTGCACCCTGACGCCCTTTCATATGAATGATCGGCTTTAGAAAATACATTAACAGCTTTGTGGCAATTCCTTTACGCAGCAAATGCTCACTTGCCACAAAGTAAATCTGTTTTCCTGCCGCCTCTCCAATAAGCACCGGATCAAGCTCCAGATTATGGTTTGCCAAAAGCAGATATGGACCCTCAATCTCTTTTAAGCTGTCATATCGATAATTAAATTTCCACTTTGTGAAAACATGAACAAACGGCATAAGTACCTTAAATACCATTTGATGTCTGCGCAGTTCATCCATTACAAATCCCTCTTTTGTATCATAAATTGCCGCTATTTCAGCGTCTCGCTATTCGTTAAAACGACTGTACTGTATAAAAATAACACATCTTTATCTGTAAAGTCTACAAAGTTCTCCAAGAAATCACTTTGTATATATCGAATGTCCACTAAAATTGCAGACCGATATCCTTCTGTCAGGAGCGGCACCAGACTGCTTCCAAAAGAATCCCTGAAAACAATCAGCTCTTTTTCCGTCTTTGCATTGGGATTTTCAATTTTTAACAGCGACACCGGACCTGACAGATAAATTTCGTAAGGGTCATCTCCTTCTGCTTTTTCCAGATCATAGATTCCAAGTGTTCTGTTATTCTCATAATTATAGACAGTACACTGTTCCAAAACATCATTTGTCAGGTAATGCAGCTTTTCGCCCTGCAGATTTAATGCCGACTGTCCAAAATAAACTCCATAAAAATCATTCTGCAAAGTCTTTGTTTCATATTTTCCCTCAGGAGTTATCCCCATTGCAGTGCCGATTCTATCCGCCACATCCACAATCTTTTCCTGCCTCCAGTGGACATCTGTTTTATAATAGTCTTCAATATCCAGAAGCCCCGTAATATCAATATACTCCGCATATGGCATTTCTTCCTGCATCCTTTGATACAGCCTGTCATAATCCATAGACAAATGACCGCTTGACTCTGCCAGAAAATAATTTTTATCCGGTATCAGCGACAAATAAATTTTACTTCCACTGTCTTTTAAATATTTTTCATAAATATTTCGAAATCTGGCGCCGGCATATTGCAGTGCCTTTTCTTTGAGAGGATATTCCATTTTTACTGCATATCCATCTGCTGCATAGATGTCATTGTTATCTGCTTTTCTAAAGATATTCTGTGACACCCAGGCTTTCAGGCTTCGAAAATCATCACGGAGAGGAAACTGGTCTAAGGTATATTCTTCAAAATCCTTCATAAAGGTTCCTTCCCTAATGGCTTCCAGTGTAAGTTTTGGAAACTGTTCCAATTTTCTGCGCTCCTGTGCGGAATATTCCCCCGCCGGCTTTAACCAGCATACAAATGAACTTCCAAAAAAGAGAACCGCTAAGATCAGGACAGTCCATTTTGCCTGTGCTTTCATTTCCTGTCCCTCCTAAAATCTAAAATATAAAAATGGATTGAAAGAGCTGTCGATCAAATAAGCCGTGCAAACTGCCCAAAGTCCTATCAGCACCACCGGACGCAGCAGCGGCAATGTCTTTTGCCCGTAGCTTGTCATTGCAAATTTCTCCACAATTTTTTTAAAAAACGGTGTCGCCCCGATCATAGAGCCTGCGATCAGCACACCGTAGCTTCTTAGATAGTATTCACATTCTGCACTCATAAACGGCACATCGCCAAAACCAAACATTCCACCGATATAGGAAAATGCTTCCTTTAGATCCGCCCCGTTGAATATGACGAAACTGATAATCACGATCAGCATCACATAAATATGATTCCAGCCTCGCGCCCTTTCAAGCTTTTTCAGCAGATAATGCTTCTCAAGTACCAGGATCACACCAAACAGTAATCCCCAGATCAGGAAATTCGGTGCCGCTCCATGCCAGAGTCCTGTCAGTGACCAGACCACGAAAATATTCAAATACCAGCGGGCCTTCGAAACGCGATTTCCTCCCAGAGGAATGTATACATAATCTCTAAACCAGCTTCCCAGCGACATATGCCATCTGCGCCAGAACTCTGTAATACTTTTTGATACATAAGGATAATTAAAGTTTTCCAGAAACTCAAATCCCAAAATCTTCCCAAGACCGATGGCCATATCACTGTAGCCCGAGAAATCAAAATAAATCTGCAGGGTATAGCTGACTGCATACACCCAGAAAAACATTACAGATTTTTCATCGGATGCTTTAAAAATTTCACAGAGTTCTCCAAGCCCATTGGAAATCAGAATCTTTTTTCCAAGACCCAACACAAAACAGGTGATTCCATCCATTGTCTTTTCATAGCCATACACTCTGTCCTTTAGCTGCTTTTCAATATCTGCATAGCGCACGATGGGTCCTGCAATCAGCTGTGGGAACATGGTCACATAAGATGCAAGGTTTACCAGATTTTTCTGGGCTGCTGCTGTTCCCCGATATACATCTATGATGTAACTGATCAGCTGGAAGGTATAAAAACTGATCCCAATAGGCCACGCCACGTTTGAAAATTTATAAAAACACAAAGTCCAGGCGCTGACTGCCAAAGCGCACCATAGGACTGCTCTGCCTTTTTTCGTCTGTCCATACTGACCGATCAGGATTCCCGCCAGGTAATGAAACAGAATCATCCCCATCATCAAAAATACATATTTCGGTTCGCCCCAGGCATAAAAAACAAGGCTCGCCAAAAGGAGAGCCTTATTTCTGTATTTCTTGGGAACGATATGATATAAGATCAGCACACATGGTAAAAAATAATATAAAAAAGGAATGCTTGAAAATAACATAATGTCCTCAATTTTGTTTCATGATCAGAAGTTTAAATCTTCTTCATAAAGCACTTTGGCACTTGTGTAAACTTCCTGTAACTCTTCTTCAAAGTTATCAACCACATCCTCTGCACCAAAGATCACTGCTACATAGCTTGTACCTACGGAATAAACCACCAGATCATCCGGGAATCCGCACATCCACTGTCTGTTCAGAATGTTTTCCTTTACAGCATCTGCAACGGCCTGTACATCATCTGCATTTGTCACATGATAAACACCTGCTGTAAATGTATTCTGGTTCATCATATGCATCATAGATGCACCATCATCGATCATTCCTGCACTCTCAGCAGGAAATCCCAAAAGGCTGTTCAGAACTTCTCCGTCAGATACATTGACTGTACCCGGAGCGTCCTGCACCATAGTTTCATAATCTCCGCCTGCAATTGCGAATTTTTCATCTTCTTCATAGGATGCCCAGACATCATTTAAAATATCTACTGCTGTTTTACCTTCCGTATCATCTTTTGTTGTTTCATTTTTCTGTCCGCCGCCACAGGCTGTAAGCCCAAGTGCCAGTATCATCGAGAGCAATAAAGCAACCGGTCTTTTCATATTCCATATTCTCCTTTTTTACGGAATTTTCTGCCCTTACAGCACCAGTTTGGCACATCCAAAGATACCTGCATCATTTCCCAGTGTTGCAAGTGCAAATTTAACGTCTCTGCATGATTTAAAGCAATATTTCTGATAGTACTTTTCTACATATGCCAGAAGGATGGAACCTGCCTTGGAAACGCCGCCTCCGATAACGATTGCCTGAGGGTCTACAATGGCTGTAATATTTGCAAGGGCTGTTCCCAGATATTTTCCAAAGCTTTCGGCGATTTCTTTTGCAAGCTCATCATCTGCCTTCACTGCATCAAATACAGTTTTTGCGGAAACTTCTCCTACACGAAGCATGGATGGTTTATCGCTTGCTGCCAGTGCCTGGTTTGCAAGATTGGTAATACCGGTAGCAGAAGCCACCTGTTCTAAGCAGCCTTTGTTGCCGCATCCGCAGTGTCCAGGAATATTATCATCCACATGAAGGTGTCCGATTTCTCCGCCGGCACCGTTAGAACCGGTAATGATCTTGCCGCCGATGATGATTCCACCGCCAACACCTGTTCCCAGTGTAACCATAACTACGTTAGAATATCCGGCAGCTCCGCCTTTCCATGCTTCTCCCAGCGCTGCAACATTGGCATCGTTACCGCCTTTGCATGGAAGACCTGTCAGTTCTTCTAATTCTCTTGTAACTTCTTTATATCCCCATCCTAAGTTTGCTGTATGTGGAACAACTCCTTCATCATTGATCGGACCAGGAATTCCAATACCGATTCCTGCTACCTTATCTTTTGCAATGGATTTTTCTTTTAATTTTGCAAGAGCTGATGCTGCAATATCCGGTAAAATTGCTTCCCCGCCATTTTCTGTACGTGTTTTGATTTCCCATTTGTCCAACACTTCTCCCTCTACGTTAAACAGCCCCATTTTCACTGTTGTTCCGCCTACGTCAACGCCAAATACATATTTTTTCATCAGAATGTCCCTTTTCCCTTTCCCGAAATGCTTTCCTGTACTCTTCTGTACAATTCCTGTGCGGCATTATAGCCAAGTTTTTTCTGACGATTATTGGCTGCTGCTGTCTCTACAATGACCGCCAGGTTACGGCCCGGTCTGATCGGAAGTGTGTGACACACAACCTTGGTTCCAAGAAATTCTGTGTATTCTTCAGTCAGTCCCAGTCTGTCATATTCTTTATCTTTGTTCCAGTCTTCCAAACGAATGACCATATCAATCTGTTTGGACTCTCTGATACTGGATACACCGAACAGCTCTTTTACGTCTACGATACCGATACCGCGAAGTTCAATGAAGTGACGAGTGATTGCCGGAGAACGGCCAATCAGGGTTTCCTCATCTACTTTACGGATTTCCACAACATCATCTGTCACAAGACGATGTCCACGTTTCACAAGCTCCAGAGCAGCCTCGCTTTTACCTACACCGCTCTCTCCCATCAGAAGAACACCTTCACCATATACGTCTACCAATACACCGTGGATAGAGATACATGGCGCCAGCATGGTGCTTAATGCTCTGATACATTCTGCCATAAATGGAGAAGTTTCCTGATCCGAAGCAAGCAGCGGTTTATTGTATTTCACTGCCAGCTGTACAAATTCTTCATCAGGCTCTGTTCTGGAAGAAAAGATCACGCAAGGAATTTCACTTGATAAAAATCTTTCGTAAACAGGTACTCTTTTTTCTACGGTCAAATGTTTTAAGTATGTATACTCTACATACCCGATGATCTGTACACGGTCAGAAGCAAAGTGATCAAAATACCCTGCCAGCTGCAGAGCTGGTCTGTTAATGTTTGGAGTTGTAATGGTAATTCCAGACATATCAACTTCCGGTGTCAGATTTTTCAGTTTCAGTTTTTCGACCAGTGCTGTTAATCCAACTGTCTGCATAGTCGTCTCCTTTATAAATTTATTCTATTGTTCTTAGTATAACACAAACCGGCAGATTATGCATCCAGTTTATCATCCCACTGCCGGTTAATTCTTCCGTACATTTTTGTCAGTTTTCGAATCCGAAGCTTTAACTCTTCCGAAAGCTGACCTTCCGTCACTCTCCACTTCCAGTTCTTACCTACAGTGGATGGCTGATTGAGGCGTGCTGTATTATCAAGTCCCAAATAATCCTGCATAGGAATTACACTTAAATTTGCACGGCTTCTCATCACCATGCTGATCATTGGCCAATGAAGATTCTTTTGCGCTGTTGTATAATCGCACATGTAATCTCTTACCATGGCCTTTTCATCTTTTGTGATAGAATCCAGCCAGCCGATCAGTGTTTCATTGTCATGAGTTCCTGTGTATGCCACACAGTTTTCCGTATAATTGTGCGGCTGATAATCAATTGCGCTTCCCGTATCTCTGGAGTCAAAGGCAAATTCCAGCACCTTCATATTAGGGAATCCGCTGTCCTTCACAAGCTGCCGAACAGTATCTGTCATATAACCCAGATCCTCTGCAACCACTTCCCTCTGCCCCAGAACTTCTCTCATGCGATTGAAAAGCTTCATACCGGGACCTTTTTCCCAATGTCCCTGAACAGCGTTTTCCGCACCGTATGGGATGGAATAATACTCATCAAAGCCACGGAAATGGTCAATTCGGACTACATCATACATTTGAAAACAGTAGGAAAGTCTCTTCATCCACCAGTCATAGCCGGTCTGTTCATGATAATCCCAGCGATAAAGCGGATTGCCCCAAAGCTGTCCTGTGGCTGAAAATCCATCCGGCGGGCATCCTGCCACTGCCAGCGGCATATTGTCTTTATCCAGCTGGAACAATTCCGGATTTGCCCAGGTATCTGCGCTGTCCATTGCAACATAAATCGGAATATCCCCAATGATGAAAATACCTTTGCTGTTGGCGTATTCTTTTAATTTCATCCACTGCTTGTAGAATGTAAACTGCAGATACTGATGAAATTCGATTTCAAAATACATTTCCTGACAATAATAATCCATTGCATAGCCGTAACGAAGCTTAATATCCTCTGCCCACTCTGTCCATGCAGCACCGCCAAAGCGTTCCTTCACTGCCATAAATAAGGCATAATCCTTTAACCACCAGCCGTTTTCTTCCATATAACGGCCATAGGCTTCATTCTTACTGATATTGCTGCGTTCATAGGCTTTTCGCAGCAGCGGAAAACGGCCGTGATATAATTTTTCATAGTCTACTGCGTCTTCCTGATCTCCGAAATCTGCCCCCTCTGCTTCTTCCTGTGTAAGTACCCCTTCTTCTACCAATGCATCCAGATCAATAAAATATGGATTTCCTGCATAGGTAGAGAATGACTGATAAGGCGAATCTCCGTAGCTTGTTGGTACCAGTGGCAAAATCTGCCAATAGGTCTGTCCTGCCGACTGCAGCCAGTCTACGAAATCATATGCGCTTTTCCCGAAGCTTCCGATGCCGTATTTAGATGGCAGACTTGAGATTGGCAGCAAAATCCCTGCTGATCGATTCATCTGTCTTTCTCCCCCTCGATGTCATTTATTTTATGAAAGAATTCATATACTTTTTCAGCGGCTCCACGGTTCATGGATGGAACCAGAGCCAGCGTTTCTACATCCGCAGCCTTAACCTCATCTAAAGACTGGAATGCTTTCATCAATGCCTTACGTCTTGCAGGACCGATTCCATCAATATCATCTAAAATGGAATGCACCTGTTCCTTGGTACGCAGGCTGCGGTGATATTCTATTGCAAATCGGTGAGCCTCATCCTGAATTCTGGTAATTAAACGAAATCCTTCGCTTCCCCTGTCAATTGGAATTTCCTGATTTTCAAAATATAAGCCTCTGGTACGGTGTTTATCATCCTTCACCATACCGCAAACCGGAATATTTAATTCAAGCTCCTTAAGCACTTTCAATGCCACATTGACCTGACCTTTCCCGCCGTCCATCATGATCAGATCCGGGAATTTTGCAAAGCCTCCCAGTTCTTCATTTTCCTGATCCTGCAGCCCGTGGGTAAATCTTCTCTTTAGAACCTCTTCCATGCATGCATAATCATCCGGCCCCTGAACACCTTTCATCCTGAATTTACGATAATCACTTCGTTTGGGTTTTCCGTGTTCATAGACCACCATAGATCCCACATTTTCAAAACCGCTGATATTTGATATATCAAAGGCTTCCATACGATAAATGTGTGACAGGCCAAGCCAGTTTGCAATTTCTTTGGCAGCCCCGATGGTCCTGCCTTCTTCTCGTTTAATTTTTTCCTTATCCTGGTTTAGTACCATCTCTGCATTTTTCGCAGCAAGCTCTACCAGTTTTTCTTTCTGACCAATCTTTGGAACTCTCAGATATACTCTCTGCCCCTTGCGATTACTTAACCACTCACTAATCACATCAGCATCTTCAATCTCCGTCTGAAGCATTAATTCCTTTGGTACAAATGGGGTTCCTGCATAGAACTGTTTCACAAAACTGCTTAAAATTTCTGACTGTTTTTCTGACGGCGCAATGCGCAGATAAAAATGATCCCGCCCGATCAGACGGCCTTCCCTCACAAAGAATACCTGTACCACCGCATCTTCTTTATCATTTGCCATGGCAATAATATCTTTATCTTCTCCGTCGCTGTTGGAAATCTTCTGCTTCTGGGCAATCTGTTTTACACTACCCAGCAATTCTCTATATTCTATGGCCTGCTCAAACTCCAGATTCTCGGAGGCCTCTAACATTTTCTCTTCTAAATCCTTTAAAACCGGTTCAAAATTTCCATTTAAAAATTCCGTCGCCTTTTTGACCTTTTCGGCATAGGCTTCTTCGGTAATATATCCCTGACACGGTGCGTCGCATTGTTTAATATGATAATTCAAACACGGACGCTCTTTGCCTGTATCCTTTGGAAGATTTCGGTTACAGGTACGTAATTTATAGATCTTTCGAATCAGTTCGATGGTATCTTTTACTGCTCCTGCACTGGTGTATGGTCCGTAGTATTTTGATTTATCCTTCTTCATTTGACGTGCGAAAAGCACTCTCGGATAAGCTTCTTTCACCGTCACCTTAATATAAGGATAAGTTTTATCGTCCATCAGCATGGTATTATATTTTGGACGATGTTCTTTAATCAAATTACATTCCAAAACCAATGCTTCCAGCTCTGAATCCGTAATAATGTACTCAAATCTGGCAATTTTGGTTACCATCTGTTCTATTTTCGGTCCCTTGTTCCGACTGGACTGAAAATACTGGCGCACACGGTTTTTCAGGGAAATGGCTTTCCCCACGTAAATAATTTCATCTTTTTCGTCATGCATTAGATAAACGCCTGGCTTACCGGGCAATTTTTTTAATTCTTCCTGAATATCAAACATGTGCACTCTCCTAATTCTCCAATTTAAAGTATACTCCCGTAATGAAAATTTGTAAATGAAAGATGGGGCTTTAACCTAAAACAGGATATGCCTTTATGGCATATCCTGTACTGTAGTTTCTCCCTTTACTTCACGGAAAATTCTCATAAACTCTTTTCCTGTAATGGTTTCTTTTTCAATTAGATATTCTGCAATCTTATCCAGGGCATCCCTGTTTTCCGTAAGAAGACGTTTCGCTTCTTCATAGGATTCCCGTAAGATTCTCATGATTTCCTGATCCACCTCTGCTGCCATCTGCTCGCTGCAGTTTAATCGTGTACCATTATCAAGATACAGACTTTCTCTGGACTCTAAGCCCATCATGCCGAATTTATCTGACATACCATACTGTGTGATCATGGCTCTTGTGATTCTGGTTGCCTGCTGAATATCATTTGCGGCACCTGTGGTTACTGTATCAAATACGATTTCTTCCGCTGCACGTCCCCCGAGGAATCCAACGATCATCGCTTCGATTTCCTTCTTGGTGTTCAGATACTTTTCTTCTTCCGGAACCTGAAGCACATACCCTAAGGCACCCATGGTTCTTGGAACAATGGTAATCTTCTGAACCGGCTCAGCATCCTTCTGCAATGCATTTACAAGCGCATGACCCACTTCATGGTAAGATACGATCTTACGTTCTTCCGGTTTCATCACACGGTCTTTCTTTTCCTTACCTACAAGGACTACTTCCACCGCTTCAAATAAATCTTTCTGTGAAACTGCTTTTCTTCCATGTTTTACTGCAAGAATGGCTGCTTCATTTACCATATTTGCAAGATCAGAACCTACCGCACCGCTTGTGGCAAGAGCGATTTCTTCCAGATTAACAGTTTCATCCAAATGTACATTTTTTGCATGTACTTTTAAGACATCTACTCGGCCTTTTAAATCAGGTCTGTCAACGATTACTCGTCTGTCAAAACGTCCCGGACGAAGCAGTGCCTGATCTAAAACTTCCGGTCTGTTTGTAGCACCTAATACAAGGATTGCCTTATTGCTTTCAAACCCATCCATTTCCGCTAAAAGCTGGTTTAAGGTCTGTTCTCTTTCATCATTGCCGCCAAAGTGAGTATCACGGCGTTTACCGATGGCATCAATTTCATCAATGAAGACGATACATGGTGCATTTTTCTTTGCTTCCTCAAAAAGGTCACGTACACGGGATGCACCCACGCCTACGAACATTTCAACAAAGTCGGATCCGGACAGTGAGAAAAATGGAACCTTTGCTTCTCCGGCAACTGCTTTGGCAAGCAAGGTCTTACCGGTTCCCGGAGGGCCTACCAGAAGAGCACCCTTTGGGAGCTTGGCACCAATCTCTGTATATTTCTGTGGATTGTGCAGGAAATCTACCATTTCCTGTAAGGATTCCTTGGCTTCATCCTGTCCTGCTACATCTTTAAATAAAATACCGGTTTCCTTCTGAATATAAACCTTGGCTTTGCTTTTTCCGACGCCCATGACGCCGCCACCGCCGCCCATGCGTCTCATCAGAAAGCCCATGGCAATCCAGATAATTGCCAGCGGTAAAATAATACTGATCAGCTCAATAATGATTGAAACCGTTGTATCAGGTGTGACACCTGTCACATTTTTAATTCCGGCTTCTTCCAGCCTTTCCACCACACGGTCATTGCTTTCCAGCTTATAGGTGTAATAGATAAGCTCTGTATTTTCAGAAATCTTTGCTTTCGGTGTAATATTTAACTGATTCCCTTCAATTTCCACACTGGAAATGGTTTCGTCTTCTACCATATCAAGAAATTCTGTATAAGTAATTTCCTTGCTGGATGAATTCATGCCGCCATCACTAAAATAAGTCCATGCCAGCATTACAATGCTGCACATCATTATGAACATAAAAAGGGATTGTCTGTTCTTTGGTCTTTTCCCGTTATTTCCACCCCCGTTATTTGATTGCTTCGGGGTTCTGTTTTCCTCCATCAATTGCCTCCTCTAAGCATTATTTGCTATACAGTCTGGAGCCCTCTCTCTTTGGTTCTGAGGTCAGGTTGATCTGCAGTTTTTTCAGTACCCTCTCGTCTGCTTCTGAGAGGATCACGCTTGTGTGCATTTCACATCCTTTTAACTTTCCAAGCTGTTCCATCGCTTTTTTTGCATTTTCATCATGCACTGCACAAACAGACAGTGCAAGCAGCATTTCGTCGGTGTGAATTCTCGGATTTCTGTTTCCAAGATGTGTCACCTTTAAATCCTGAATTGGCAGAATTACTTCCGGTGCCAGCAAATGAATGTCAGGCAGCTCTGCCAATGCCTTTAATGCATTCATCATGACTGCAGCACAGGCACCCAAAAGAGGGGTTGTTTTTCCTGTCACAACAGTTCCATCCGGCAATTCCAGAGCTGCAGCCGGAGCACTGGTTGCCTCTTCAATCTCCATCGCTCTTCCAACAACCACTCTGTCCGTTGCTTTGACGCCCGCCTGATTCATCAGCATCTTCAGTTTATAAAGTGTATCTTCCACTTCTTTTCCCTTCGCCTTTTGTACAAAGGTTGTATAATAGCGGCGAATGATTTCTTCTCTTGATGCTGCAGAAACCGCTTCGTCATCATAAATACAATTTCCTACCATATTCACACCCATATCAGTTGGAGACTGATATCGACATTCTCCATAAATTCTTGTAAAGATCGCATTCAGTACCGGGAATACTTCCACGTCGCGATTATAATTAACGGCAACGGTATTGTATGCAGATAAATGGAATGGGTCGATCATATTGACATCATTCAAGTCTGCGGTTGCTGCTTCATAAGCCAGATTCACCGGATGCTTCAGCGGAATATTCCAGATCGGGAAGGTTTCAAATTTTGCATAGCCTGCAACATTTCCTCTCTGATATTCGTTATATACCTGTGATAAACAGGTGGCCATTTTTCCGCTTCCAGGTCCTGGTGCTGTCACCACGATCAGTGATCTTGAAGTTTCAATGTAATCATTTTTCCCAAAACCTTCTTCACTTAAAATGAGATCAATGTTGGACGGATATCCTTCAATTGAATAATGACGATAGGTCTTAATCCCAAGGGTTGCCAAATATTTTTCGAAAGATGCAACTGCCGGCTTATCTTCATAACGGTTCAGCACCACACTTCCCACATAGAGACCATAACCTCTGAAAATATCAATCAGGCGAAGCACATCCTGCTCGTAAGTAATTCCCAGATCTCCACGCACTTTCGCATTTTCAATGTCATTCGCGTTGATCGCAATGATAATCTCTGCCTGTTCTTTCATTTGCAGAAGCATTTTTAACTTACTGTCCGGTTCAAATCCCGGAAGCACTCTGGATGCATGATAATCATCAAAAAGCTTTCCGCCAAATTCCAGATAAAGCTTTCCGCCAAACTGTGCAATTCTCTGTTTGATTTCTCTGGACTGGGTTTCCAGATATTTCGCATTATCAAATCCCTGTTTTAACATAACACTTATCCTCTTTCATCCGTATGAAAAATTATTTCCTACGATCAAATTTTAAACAACATCTGCCCAATATAATTGAACTAACCATACTAGTATAGCTGATTCTTTTCGTTTTGTATATCTAAAAAATATAAAAAATCAGTGAATTTTTCATCACTGATTTTTCTTTTTATCCTTAGCAAATGCAGATTCTTCCGCCGCAGCAGCAGTTGCAGATCATATTTGCAATGCAAAGCTTCATGCAAAAATCCGATCCACCGGAAGAATATTCATAAAACGGTCCCTGCATATCACGATACCACATACCGCCGCCCTCCAGCTGCTGCACCAGCTGACGATACTGGAAATTATTCGGTTCCATGGCTGCTGCCTGTTTGGCATGATCTAATGCCATCACATTATTTCCAACACCGTTATTGGCAATGGCACTATAGTAATACCACATGGCATTTCTGCCTGCCATAGAGTTTAACACATTCAATGCTTCTCTAAAATGTCGGCTCTGGATATAGTTTGCTGCCGCACGCATGTGATTTTCATATTCACTGCTTCCACTGCTCTGTCGGCTCTGATATCCTCCAAATCCAAAATCTCCAAAGCTGCCCATTTCCTTTTCTTTCATAATCTGGTCATAGGCCTGCTGAACCTGCTTAAACTTTTCTTCCGCTGCCGCTTTGTTTGGATTGTTTATATTGGCATCCGGATGATATTTACGGCTTAAATTTCTATATGCCTTTTTTATTTCTTCATCAGAAGCCCCGCGGGTTACCCCAAGGACCTGATAGGGATCATACACCATTATTTTTCTTTTTGTTCCTTTCACTCTCTGAACTTTTTTGTCTGTTTTCTTTCACCTGATCGTATTTCGACCAGACACCGGAATATAAAATATTTCGCAGAATCTGTGTATTTTCCACGATAGGCAGTCTTTCATATGCTTTTGAGCACTCGGCCATCATCATCAAAAGCACCTTACCTGCAGATTCTTCAAAATCCTCCCTCTGATAAATGTTCTTAAAAGGATTGTAGGTTCCTTTTTCCACATCTGTCTCGATATCCTCATAGGCATCCATCAGATAAATGAATTTTCCAAAGAAAAAGCCCATGCGGCGCAGGGTTTCTTCCCATTCATCCTGACGGTACGCAAAAATTTCTGCCATGATTTCACCAAATGCACCGGCCACTTCATCAATACTGCAGCTTTCAGCTTTTTCATATTCATGAATTCGATCCATGCATTGGCCGATTTTCTCAATCTTTTCCGGATATTTTTCGTAAACCTGTTTATTTTTGCTCTTGAGCCAAGCCGCCATCAGACGTTTTGAGGTTTTATGCTCATCCTTCCAGTCATCCAGACATTTTTCATAAGAAAGCAAAAGATTCATATCTGCCGCATAGTCTGTAAATTCATTCTGACGGTATAAATGCTTCTCTACCGGATGAGCGATACATCTTCGATAACCGCATGTTGTTTCCGGTTCATAAAGGCTGCCAAGAAGCAATGCCAGAAATGTCATGTCGTAACTTAACGTCATCTGCCCACGCTTCCCATAGCGGTCTTTTAAGCTTTTGCAAAGTCCGCAGTAGTAAGACTGATACATATCAAACTCCCGGAATTTCATCTCCGGTTTATTTACGACGATATAACCAAACATCCCTTAGCTCCTTTTTCCGAATTCCTGTTTGCATTTCGGGCAGGTAATAATAATAGAGCCTTTTCCCTTTGGAATACGGATTTTCTGTTTACAGTATGGACAATTATAAATATGATAAATTTTTTTCTGCTCACGCATTCTTTTATGATTTTCCCATTTATAAGACCATTTATTCTTCAACGCAAGGTATTTTTGATTTTCCGCATATCTGGCAGAATAGTTTTTAGAAAACATTCTGAAGTAAGAATAAATCAGACATACCCAAAATAGCAAGTTAAATATTCCGCTTTTTGTCAGAAGATTTAAAATAATCAAAACCATAGAAACTCCTACCAGGAATTTGGACAGTTCATCATTTCCGTAACGTCCCTGCATAAAACGATACAATTTTTCTCTCATATAATCAATACTCCTGTACTATTTGCTAGGAATAGTTTAAGGGTTTATCCCCACAATTTCAATGAATTATCGATAAAAAAGTATAAAGAAAACATAAACTTGTCGATTTTTCTGACTGTTTAAAGTTGATTTCTTTACATTCGACAAAAAACTGATTATACTTAATTTAATAGGGTGTAATGCATCTAATACATAGGATGGGAGAAATCAAATGAAAAAGTTTTTTGAGGAATTTAAAGCTTTTATTTCCAAAGGTGACGTTGTCAGCATGGCAGTCGGTCTTATGGTTGGTTCTGCTTTTACAGCAATTATCACTGCACTGAATGCAAACATCATTACTCCAATTTTAGGAATCATCATGGGAGGAATCAATTTCAGTGAAATCGTGATTATGGTCGGTGAAGCTCCAATTGGCATCGGTGCTTTTGTTCAGGCAATCATCAATTTCTTTATTACAGCATTTGTTCTTTTCTGCGTTGTGAAATTCTTTAACAGCTTTAAGAAAAAAGAAGAAGCAAAACCGGCTCCGCCACCAGCAGTTCCGGAAGACGTGAAGCTTTTGAAAGAAATCAGAGATTTACTGAAGGAAAATAAATAAGTATTCAAAACTTGCTAAAACTTACGAATATGGGAGGTATCAAGGGATGCCTCCCATATTCTTCTTTTTTAACAACTTTTCCGTTACTAAACTTATAGATTATTCAACCGGTAATTTGAAGTAAGTTTTCGCATTATAGTAAGAAATATTCTTAACAATTTCTTCCAGCATTTCCATGTCTGCCGGGAATTCCCCGTTCTCTACCCATCCGCCAATTAAGTTACACATAATACGACGGAAGTATTCGTGTCTTGTGTAAGATAAGAAACTTCGAGAGTCTGTCAGCATTCCAACAAATCCAGAAAGATTGCCAAGGTTTGCGAGAGAAATCATCTGTTCGATCATACCTGTCTTATTGTCATTGAACCACCATGCTGAACCCTGCTGGATTTTTGCACATGCCGTAGAATCCTGGAAGCATCCAAGGATTGTACCGATGGCAGCATTATCTACCGGATTTAAGCTGTAAAGGACTGTTCTTGGAAGGGCATCTGTTTCAGCAAGTGCATTTAAGAAGTCTGCCAATTCACTGGATGGTGTATAGCTGCTGATGCAGTCATATCCTGTATCTGCGCCTAATTTTGCATACATCTCTTTGTTATTATCACGTTTTACACCGTAATGTAACTGCATACCCCAGTCAACTCTGACATATTCTTTTCCCAGGAACATCATGCACGCGAATTTGAATTTTAATTCTTCTTCCCATGTAACTGCACCGCCGGCAAGTCTCTTGGCAAAGATTGCTTCAATTTCTTCCTCTGTGGCAGGATTGTACATAACGTATGCCAGGCTATGGTCAGAAATCTGACATCCGTTTGCATTGAAGTAATCAAGACGATTTACCAGTGCTGCTTTTAAGTCTGCAAAGGACTTAATTTCCATACCGGATGCTGCTTCTAATTTCGCCAGATATTCTAAGTAATCCGGTTTTTCGATGTTCATGGCTTTTTCCGGTCTCCAGGATGGAGCTACCACTACGTCAAAGGTTTCGTCCGCTGCGATTTTCTGATGCCATTCCAGAGAATTGATCGGGTCATCTGTAGTTCCGATAAATGTAACATTGCTCTGCTTGATAATGTTGCGTACCGTCATGGAATCTTCCTGTAATTTGGCATTACAGATATTCCACACTTCATCCGCTGTGTTTTTATTTAAATAGCCATGGTATCCAAAATATCTCTGTAATTCCAGGTGACTCCAATGGAATAATGGATTACCGATCGCTTTTCCGACACATTCTGCCCATTTACAGAATTTTTCATAGTCAGAAGCATCGCCCGTGATATATTTTTCATCAACACCGCAGGAACGCATGAATCTCCACTTATAGTGGTCGCCGCCTAACCATACCTGCGTGATATTATCAAATTTTCTGTTTTCAGCAATTTCTTTTGGATTAATGTGGCAGTGGTAATCAATGGTTGGTACCTGAGCTGCAAAATCATGATAAAGTTTTTTCGCTGTTTCCGTTTCAAGGAGAAAATCCTTGTCCATAAATGCTTTCATAATTATACCTCCCCAAAATAATTCAATTTTTATTTTATCTAATCATCATTGCTTTTTCAACTTGTTCCTCAAAAGATTTACAAGGACTTCCGCCAGATAACTAAGTAAAATCCCCATGATCACTCCGGCAATCACGTCCGTTGGATAATGAACTCCTACGTAAAGTCTTGAAAATCCAATCAAACCAGCCAGAATGACTGACGGCAGGCCCAGCTTTTTTGGTAAGTGTCTGTAAAATACCGCCGCTGCCGCAAAGGAACTGGATGTATGGCCTGACGGAAATGAATATTCTGACGGCGTCGGAATGATAATCTGCAGATCAGTAAAGGTTACAAATGGTCTTGGTCTCTGTACAATATTTTTTATAATATTGTTATTGATAATCAGAGAACCCAGCAGTGCCACTGCACTCATCATTCCAATGCTTCTGGTCTTTTTCGGAATCAGCAAAAGGATGGTTGCCCCAATCCATATCATCCCCCCGTTTCCCAAAGCAGTGATAAATTTCATAAGACTGTCTAACATTGGATTTCTCACAGATTCCTGTAAAAACAGCAGAAATCCTCCATCTAAATTCAATAAAGTTTCTAACATTGTTTTCTCCTCTTAAGCATTTTTGTTTTAATGCAATTATACAAAGAAATCTACGATTTTTCCATAAAACATTCAGAAATGCTTCATAAATTCTTAAGATTGGTCTTATT
>ERZ1032130.174-NODE-174-length-19590-cov-5.057538_pt1 | contig 19590 bp, 12 predicted proteins | sample MGYA00517879_ERZ1032130 | MGnify/ENA primary metagenome ERZ1032130 (study PRJEB33719, sample SAMN04262597) | wastewater metagenome | biome: rural village; feature: animal feces; material: feces | host: Bos taurus | place: El Salvador | collected 2012-01-31 ...
ACGACTCATAAATCTACCCTTAATCGTGTATTGGATGATAGTTGCGGATTTTAGGGAAATTAGAAAAAGTCATTATGCGTGATCATTAGTGTCCCTTTTTTAACGGGACACTAATGACACTATATAAAAAATAGCTTAATCATTGAATCTTAAATGAAAAATCGGCACCTTCAGTGGGCATATTTATTGCCATTCTCTTGCTATGGCGTGTTTTTTGTAGTACATTTACAGCCCGATTTCATTTTTTCACGTAAATAAACCAATGTATTATGAATAATATCCAAAATCAGGAGCAGACCAAAACAGAGAATAACACGGAAATTAAGAAATGGAAAATTCTTGGCACAAGATATATCATTAAGCGGCCGTGGCTTACTGCACGTTGCGACACCGTGCAGCTTCCTAATGGCGTAATCAACGATGAATATTACATTCTGGAGTACCCCACTTGGGTGAATGTCATTGCCATCACCACCGACGGCAAATTTGTGATGGCACGGCAATACAGGCACGGACTTCAAGACGTTTTCACCGAACTCGTTGCCGGTGTTGCCGAGAAGGGCGAAACGCCTCTTGAAGCCGCCAAACGTGAACTTGCCGAGGAGGCCGGCTATGGAAATGGTGAGTGGAAGCTGTTTTCTGCGCTTTCGCAAAACCCGGCTTCCACTAACAATATCACATACACTTTCCTGGCAACGGGCGTGGAACGTATTTCCAACCAAAGCCTCGACCGTACCGAAGACCTCGCGATTAAATTCCTCTCGGAAGATGAGGTGCTGCAACTGCTGCTCCGCGAAGACCTGAAGCAGTCGCTTATGGTGGCTCCTCTGTGGAAATACTTTGCACTGAAATCAAACGCCCTAAAATAGCCGGCTAAAGCATCATTTCACCATCACTTTCCGGCGGTTGACGATGTAGATGCCGCGTGGTAGGTCGCTGAGCGTCTGTACGGCGTGCAGCCGCCGACCATCGATGGTATAGACCTCCGAAATGCTTTCTGTGGCAACCGTTACCGCATCAACGCCCGACAGTGTAGCTTGTCGCTGTCCGTCGTATTCATAATAGACGTCGGCAGAAATTCCGTTGATGTCGGGAGTTTGTGCACCTTGGCCGTTGTTGAAGATTATGTTGAATACACTCACGTCAGCGAAAGTCTGATAATAATATTCCTCACCTCCCACCATTGTTGTTGCGGTGAGCTTCTTTCCGGGCCAGTCGCCCAGAAGCTTCACCACCGAGCCGGTAGTAGTGCTCCATGCATAGAGGTAGGGCTGTATGGGCGATTTCACATACACTGTGATTGTGGCATTTGGATCAACTTTTTTGTATGTCACCTTCCCGGTAAATTCCTCGCCCGAAACATCAAAAGCCCCATAATGCACATCAACGGTCTCGCCAAATGCCATGTTTTCACCGATGGTGAATGTTGAGGTGTCGTAGATAGTGTTCTTTTCTCCATCTGCGCCAATGCGATACCAGCCACTCACTGCAGCGTCATTCAGCGTTGCCGTCACTGTGAGCATTTCGGTTGTAAACGTGCCTCCCGCGGGAGTTAGTTTCACTGCAGGCTGCCCTACGGCATCATCGGCAGTGTAGTATTCGGTGGCACCCGGGTCGTCGAAGGTGACACTGCCGCCATGCGCCACCGGCGATGTTGCATAGATAAATTTGCCATCTTCGCCCACCTTGCCACCTGTCCAGTCTTTCACAAGCACACGAAGCTGCCCCTTGCCTGATGGTGCACTCACGGTGATTTTGCCACTCGTGGGTGTATAGCTTTGTCCCGTAACTACATCAACGTAGGTTCCCGAAGGAACATTAGTAAATGTAGCTCCGCTGTTAATCGCCACGAGGGCATAACTGTCGGCGGTAGCACGCTTGAAAGCTATTCCGCCCGATGCAGAGCAGCCGTCCCAGGTGTACTGTCCGCGACGCAAAGCCGGCACGGCAGCACGAATCTTGTTGAGGCGGATAATGTGTTGCGCAAGGTCGGCATTGAGAGTAGCAGCCACGTTGCCCGAGGCGGTGTAGTCGCCAAAGTCGGTAGCAGTGACACTTCCCTCAAGATAGTTGCCAAAGTAGGCACGCCCGGAGTTCTTCACCGGCATATCGGTACCTCCGGCATCAACCTTGCAGCCCTTCTTGAACTCCACCTCCGAGCCATAATAAATACATGGAATGCCACGGAAGGTGAACATCAGCGAAAGATTTTCAGCCCACTGTGCAGTGCCGCCATTGAAGCGGGTGCCATCGTTCGGGCCCGGGCAGTAGTCGTGCGAATCCACATAGACCACGTTCCACGATGCATCGTTGTAGTATTTGTCGCCGCTTTTGGCTATGTTCACAGCCGCTGCTGCATTGTTGAAATTGTAGTGCATGGGGAAATCGATGATATTGAAGCCCGAAGCCTCGCTGTAGTCGGGCTCATGCCACGCGCCATTTTTCATAAACACATTGTCGCTTGTATGGCTGAATTCAGTTTCCTGCTCACACAGCTTCATCGGTCCCACGGGAGAGTCGTGTCCTTCGTTGAGCACCTGTGTGTCCCAATATGCCTGAGAGCCATCGTATTGGTCGAGAAGCGACTGTGGCGATTTCCAAGTGTAGAAGTAGCTCGACAGATTCGCCTGACCGCGATAGGTCACCTCGCTGTACCGGGCACAACATTCGCCAAACATATAGAATGGGCAGCCATTGAGGCGCTTGTCCTTATATTGCTCGCCAAGTGCCATGAGCTGCGGAATGAATTGCTTATTGAAGGTGAGTCGTGCTATGTGCCCTGTGGTGTCGATGCGGAAGCCATCAACGCCCATCTTTATAAACTCGCCATAGCACTGCACAAGATACTCAGCTACGGCATCATTTTCGGTGTTAAGATCCACACAGTCGCCGGCAATCTGCCCCCACCAGCGGCTCGGATAGTCCCAGTTCCAGCCGTTGCCATAGTGGTGATAGTAGTTGTGAACGTCGTATTGCGGATTCTTGAAATACTTGAAGCGCTCCTGATATTGCTGCGTTCCGGGGAGGTCATTGTAATTCGATGGCAGACGGTCGTAATTTGGTATAATCGAAGCCGACACCGAAGCCTGGTCCTTAATGTTCCGGCTTCGGGTGAAAAGCGGATTGAGTGTAGCCTCGCCGAAATTGCCGGTGTGATTTAGCACAATGTCGAGCACAATCTTCATGCCCTTGGCATGGGCTGCATCGATAAGGCGTTGAAACGTAACATCTTCCTCCGAACCCCATTCCTTGCGGCTCTCGTAGCGCAAATCCACACTGCTCATGTCCATGGCGTGATAGCCGTGGAAGTCGGTGCCCGAAGCGTTCTGCACCACCGGAGTAATCCAGATGGCAGTGAAACCGAGAGCCTTGATGTAGTCGAGCTTATCGATAAGTCCTTTGAAGTCGCCGCGCCAGTCGGGGTCATTGTTGGCAATTTGCACACTCTGATGGTCCCAGCCACACACATTGTTTTTGGGGTCACCGTCGTAGAATCGCGTTGTCATTGCGAAATAGATAGTCTCGTCGCGGAAATCGGTGCGACCACCCATAAAAGTTTCTGCACCACACTGCGCCACATAGCCCACAAGAATAGCTATAGCGGCAACCAGTCTCATAATAAGTTGAATCATAATGAAAAAATAGTTTTCAGTTGTTATTGATTACAGAAAGTTAATTCCACCACAAATCTACAACAATTCTCGGAATTTAACAAGTGAATAAGGAATAATCGGGAAAATGTAGTAACTTTGCGGACGCAATCGGGTGGGCTGCTATTCTCCCGAAGTGGAAATGTGCATGGCTCGGCGATTTGCCACTAATATTATTTACTCAATATGATTGACTTGAAGAAACTAAGGGGACTGACAGCGGCTGAGGTGGAAACGAGCCGCAAAACTCATGGAGCTAACCTGCTCACTCCGCCCGAAAAGGCATCGCTGTGGTCGCAATTCGTAGAGAAATTCAACGACCCTCTTATAAAAATACTGCTCGTGGCCCTGGTGCTTTCCATTGGCATTTCGTGCTATGAAGTGATGGCTCTTGGCGAGCCTGCAACTGTGTTCCTTGAGCCGCTTGGCATTTTCATCGCCATCACTCTTGCCACTCTCGTGGGTTTCCTCGTGGAAGTGAATGCCAACAAAAAATTTGAGATGCTCAATAAGGTGAACGACGATGTGCCCGTGAAGGTGCTTCGCGACGGAAATATCACCCCGGTGCCCCGTAAAGACGTTGTGGTGGGCGACATCGTGATTCTCGAAACCGGCGACGAGGTGCCTGCCGATGGCCATCTGCTCGACTCAATGACTCTAAGCGTGAACGAAAGTACTCTTACCGGCGAACCCGTAATAAAGAAGAGCCACATCGAGGCTCACTTCAAGAAAGATGCCACCTACCCCACCAATATGATGCTGCGCGGAACCACTGTGACTGAGGGACACGGCGTTATGCGCGTGGAGGCTGTGGGCGACAGCACCGAATATGGCAAAGTATATGTTGAGGCTCAAATTGAGAACACCATAAAGACTCCACTCATGCAGCAGTTCGACCGCCTCGGAAAGATGATTTCCTATGGCAGCTACATTGTGGGTGCTCTCATCGTGATCGGACGTCTGGCTATATTCGACTATTCTGCCTACGACCTGCTCAGCGTGCAGTTCATCAACTATGCCATGGTCACTGTGATGCTTGCCGTGACACTTATTGTGGTATCGGTGCCCGAAGGTTTGCCCATGAGCGTCACTCTGAGCCTTGCACTGAGCATGCGCCGTATGCTTCAGAGCAACAATCTGGTGCGCAAAATGCACGCTTGCGAAACCATGGGTGCCACAACCATCATCTGCACCGACAAGACGGGAACTCTCACCCAGAACCGTATGCAGGTGTGGGAGGCTCAATTCTATGGCTTGCGCGACAAATGCCAACTCGCAGCCGACGATGTGGAGAGCCGCATAATCAGCGAAGCAATATCATGCAACTCTACTGCCTTCCTCGACTGCTCCAATCCCGAGAAACCGGTGGCCCTTGGCAATCCCACCGAGGGTGCCCTGCTGCTGTGGCTCAGAGATGCCGGGTGCGACTACCTTGAGATTCGCGACCAATGCGAGGTACTTGCACAAGTGCCTTTCTCTACCGAACGCAAATATATGGCTACCGCGGTGAGAAGCAAAGAACTTGGCTGCAACGTGCTCTATGTGAAAGGTGCTCCCGAAATAGTGTACGGCTTGTGCAACTCCACCACCGGCGATGTAGCCGAGGCTGAAATAAAGGCTTCGCTTGCCGGATACCAGACCAAGGCTATGCGCACGCTGGGATTTGCCCGACAGCTACTCGCAGAGGGCGAAATGCCGATTATCGACGGAAAATTGCAGCAGTGCGACCTTCGCTTCACCGGAATCGTGGCAATCAGCGACCCGGTGCGTGAAGATGTGCCCGACGCTATAAGCGATTGCATCGAGGCAGGAATCAAGGTGAAAATCGTCACCGGCGACACTCCCGGAACTGCCCGCGAAATCGGCCGTCAGGTGGGTCTGTGGACCGACGACGACTCCGACGACCGGATAATCACCGGACCTGAATTTGCCGCGCTAAGCGACGATGAGGCAGCAAAGCGTGCCCTCGCAATCAAGATTATGTCGCGCGCCCGTCCCGGCGACAAATCCCGACTCGTCAACCTGCTTCAGCAACAAGACGAAGTGGTAGCCGTGACAGGCGATGGCACAAACGATGCCCCGGCTCTCAATGCCGCTCAAGTGGGGCTCTCGATGGGCGACGGAACTTCGGTAGCAAAGGAGGCAAGCGACATCACCATTATGGACAATAGTTTCACATCTATCACCAAGGCAGTGATGTGGGGACGCTCGCTCTACCAGAACATTCAGCGTTTTATCCTCTTCCAGCTCACCGTGAATGTGGTGGCGTGCGTGATTGTCGGCATTGGCGCCTTCATGAGCTACCAATCGCCTCTCACCGTCACGCAGATGCTATGGGTGAACCTTATCATGGACACTTTTGCCGCCCTCGCTCTGGCTTCTCTCCCGCCGAGTGAAGAGGTTATGGCTCACAAGCCACGCCGACGCACCGACTTCATTGTGAGCCGCCGCATGATGTGCTTCATCGGCGGTATCGGCATAGGCTTCACTCTCTTCCTTTTCGGAATGATGCAGTATCTCAAGCAGTGCCACATTGCTTCACTCGCCGAGTTCTCGCTCAGCGGCTACATCAGCACATTCTTCGACTTCCACTATGCTCCATCTGACGAAATATCGCTCTACGACCACACCATATTCTTCACCGTGTTTGTATTCTTGCAATTCTGGAACTTGTTTAATGCCAAGTCGTTTGCCAGCGGGCACTCTGCATTCTGGAAACTCGGCGAGAGCAAAGTGTTCTTTACAACGCTGCTGATGATATTCGTGGGGCAAATCCTAATAGTGGAATTTGGCGGACAGATGTTCAGTGTGCATGAAGGCGGTCTCAAATTCTCCGATTGGGTTGCAATCGTCGCCGGAACTTCGCCTGTGCTACTCATCGGTGAACTCGTCCACGCCTTCGACCGTCGCCGCTCCCGCCACCGTGCCCAAATCCACTAATCCCATTCACAACAAATCTTTTTTGTTACTTATTGTACAGTTAAAAAATAATATGTAAATATACATCAAACCTCCTAAGTCGGAAGAAGAAAAAAATGAGAGGAAACGACACCCTCGAAAACTGTACACTCGGTTGATGTACTGCGACTTGATGGCTGTATAGTGGGGCCGGAGCTTGGCGAGAGGTGCGTTTTGGAACATTTTTTGTGATATTCGTAGCACAAATTCTTTGTGCTGAATTTGGTGGGCAAAGGCGAAATATCTACTTTTGCCCCACAATGAAAGCATTAAACGAAGAATTATGAATATCAAGCGATTCACACTGATTGTTTTATTATCGGGCATCATGCTCGGCTGTGCAGCCGAGTTGCAGGCTCAAGGCAGGCAGCGTCCGCGCCCTGTCTATCGCCCTCAATCAGCACCAAGAACTACAAGTGTGCCAAGCTATAGCAGAGGCGCCGGCTACAAAGGTTTCCTTGAATTGGGTTATATGGGTGGTATTGGTGACTATCGCGCCAATCAGCTCGACATTCTCACCACTCACGGCATCGCGGCTGGCAATTTCTTCGCCGGAATCGGATTGGGTGTAAACATTCTGAATCCAAAGGAAAACGGAAATCCTCTCGACCACAACATCGGCGGTGCTTACCCTTCGTCGAAATACGACTATAATAATGAAACGGCGGTGATGATTCCTCTCTATGCCGACTTCAAATACAACTTCGGTTCGGGCTTGGTGCGGCCTTTCGTCGATTTGAAGATCGGTGCGGCGTTCCTCGCCAACGACCACGCCGTGAGCATTGGCGATGGCTGGCTCGACGACCGCGAGGGTTTCTACTTCAGCCCCACTATCGGTATCAACATTCCCACTTCGAGCCGCGCTGCCATCAACATCGGCGTCACATATAGCCTCATTTCCCAAAAATACTACTACTACGACTGGTACTACGATGAAGTGTATAGCAACGACGGTATCTCGCTTCATTCTCTCGGCGTAAGACTATCGATAGAATGGTAAACAGCTACCCGAGATTAGCCAATTTTTTAGTTAAATGTTGTCAAAAATGTGCCAAACAACACATTTTTGACATTTTTTATGTTTCGCGTTAAGTTAAATTCAATAAAACTGTTAAAATTTCAGAGCAAAAAACCTCTTAATTTCTTTCTCGTGCCGATGACATACTCAAGCACAATTTCACCAAAGTTTAACTATCTAATATTCAAATTAATAATTACTGCATATAGATTGATACTGCCCCTGCACCGCCATTTTTTCACCAAAGTAGCATTGATTCTCCGACACGAAAATCAAGCGAAAAACGTCAAAAAACTAAAAAATTGTAAGCCGGATAGCACAACAAGCACCTACTCCGCTGTAATTCAATCGGTTGCATCTATCCTCAATATTGCCATTTGTGTAAAAGCAAAATACAATTCAACACAAAAAGCACAGTTTTTCATTGCAATCTATCACAAAACACCGCATATCTCTTACATTTCGCAATTAGCCCGAGATAATATATAACAAAAGTGTCACAAAATAACGCCATAATGTTAAAAACCGAAATTTTAATACAACGTATCAAATAAAAACTGTAACTTTGCGTATGAAAAATCTCCACCACAGAGATAACATTGCATTTACGACAAAGGGAAATTGTTAAAGACTATGACGTAGGCATGTAAATTCATCAGATTAGGGCTGATGGATTTTTTTATCGAAGAAACTGATGTCATTCATGTGATGCCCCGAGGTGGGCTACGGTTCACAAATGACTGATTATTTAGGGAATTATCATTTCAATTATTAATTATTTTTTAGACTAAAGGTTTTTTAAGGTATGAAAAGACTAATGTTAGTTTTGATTACGATCTGTTCGATGGTGGCAGTGATTGCCCAGACCAAGGTCACAGGAACAGTCGTATTTGCCGGCGACAAGGAGCCTCTCGTAGGTGTATGCCTATCTCCACTACCCCTGACTTCAGCACAGGTGCTTCGGTGACCGGTGCCGACATCAGCGACCGTACTGTAGATATCAACCCCGAGGACATTGAGAGCATCAACGTGCTCAAAGGTCAGGCTGCATCGGCTCTTTACGGTATCCGTGCTTCTAATGGTGTGATTGTAATCACCACCAAGCGTGGCTCGATTCGCTCTAATCGCCCCACGGTAACCATCTCGACCAACCTCAGCGCAGAGCGCGTATCGCGCAAGTTCCAGCGCCAGACGGTTTACTCTCAGGGTACCACAGGCACTTACTACCCTTCTTCTTCAATGTCGTGGGGTTCGAAGATCGACGACCTTGTAAATCACCCCGTATATGGTGGTGCGACCGACAACAAATATACTCAGGCAATGGGTCACCACGAGGGTATGTACTACAACCCCAAGCGTGCCCAGGCAGGTCTCGACGGATGGGAGACTCCCACAAGATATGACAACGTGGGCGACTTCCTCGGCACAGGTTTCACCGAGAACACCAACGTGAACGTATCGCAGAAGAAGGACGGTCTTGACTACTCATTCGGCATCAGCAACTCTTACCATAAAGGTATTATCCCATCTACTGGCATGACCCGCTGGGGTGCCCGCGGACTCGTGGAGTATATTATCGACCAAGAATGGAAGACCGGTTTCTCAATGAACTACACCAGCAGCCGCATCACCACCACTTCGGGTGCCTATGCATGGTACATCTCCTCGTTCACTGAGCAGGAGTTTGGTAGCGGTAACAACCAGCTCATGAAGGCTGAGCTGCGCAACGCCAACGAGCTTGCTTCTTCCACCACCTACAACAACGAGTGGAACGGAACTTACAGCAACCTCATGAACCTCAAGCAAATCATCGCTAAGACTTCGGAGGAAAGCACTACCACCGATGCCGGTCAGCTCGACCTCATGGGTATGGCTCAAGTGCTCACCGCCCTCAACTTCGGTGTGCTCACCGACCTTCACGGCGATATTCCTTGCTCAGAGGCTCTTCAGGGGCTTGACAACATTCAGCCTTCACTCGACAAGCAGGAAGACGTGTATAAATACATCTTCGCCACTCTCGATGCTGCTATCGACAACCTCTCGAAGGCTAAAGATGCCGGCATGGCTAATGTGGGCGAGCAGGACATCCTCTATGGCAACGACCTTGAGCAGTGGATTGCTGCCGCTTACGCACTGAAGGCTCGCTACAAGCTGCACACTCTCTACCGCAACCCTGCTGTCCTGAGCGAGGTGATTGACGCAGCAAGTAAAGCAGTCGCCAACGGCTTCAGCGGTATGTACATCACATCGTTCAACGGTGTCACTTGCGACAACCCTTGGAGCGCTTACGTGTGGAGCCGCCTCTACACAGGCTGTACTACTACCGTTGGCAACATCATGCTAGCAACTGGCGACCCGCGTATCGACGGCTACTGCTTCGCCGAGAACTTCGGAACCGATGATCAGCCTGATTGGCAGTATGTGCTTTGTGAGCCGGGCGATGAGGCTTATGCCAAGGAGTCGGCTTGGTACTACTATCCCGTGTGGATTGATGCAAGCCCGAGCATTCAGGTTATGAGTGAGGCTGAACTTTACTTCATTCTTGCCGAGGCTTACGCCCGCACCAACCAGCCGACTGACGCTTCAATCTTCTTCAACATGGCAGTGCTTGCCAACTTCGATGACTATGCCAACATCTTTGGCGCAGATTTTGGTGGCGACGACTTCATCACACAGTGGGCAGGTGGCGTTACGCTCAAGGACATCATGGTGCAGAAGTATATCTCGCAAATCCGCGACGAGCAAATCGAGACTTACAACGACATTCGCCGCTGCAAGGCCCTCGGCGAGGAGTTCATCACTCTCTCCAACCCCTGGAACAACCAGAACGGCATCAACCGCTGGCCTGAGCGTCTGCCCTATGGCAACAGCAGCGTAATCTCAAACAGCAAAATCAAGGAAGCCTACGGTGACGGTTCTTACATCTTCACCGAGAAGACTTGGCTCTATGGCGGAAATCGCTAATGCACAATTAAATCATTATAATTACATCATCATTGTGGGTGCACCGGAATTGCCGATTCCGGTGCACTTGCTTTTTATCCATAAGCAACTCACTCAGGTTTTAACATTGTTTTCAGCGAAATGTTAAAAGCAATGGCGAAACTCGTGCATTTTCAGAAGATTAGACCACAAATCCCGAAATATAGGCATAGTTAATAATCTCTAAGTAATATTAAGAGATGCTGCTGTTATTACTTATTCATAGTACCTTTGCCACCGATTTACAAATTGACAACAAACTACTTATGAAGAAATTCTCTTTAATGCTTGGCGCACTGCTTGTGGCTGCATCGGCTCTTGCCGAGGGTTACCAGGTGAATACGCTAAGCGCACGCCAGCTCGGCATGGGACATGTGGGTGTGGCAATGAAACTTGGTGCTGAAAGTGGATATTTCAATCCCGCAGGTATGGCTTTCATGGATAAGACAGTGGATATTTCGGCGGGTGTGACAGCTACAATGCCCACTTGCACCGCTACTACTGCCGAAGGAAAGCAGTGGGAAACCGACAACAAGGTGAGCACCCCTTTCTATGTGTATTCGGCATTCAGTGTATATGACAATCTCAAAGTGGGCGTTTCGCTCAACAATCCCTACGGAAGCTCTATCAACTGGACCAACGACTGGGCTGGTGCCGAGCTTTCACAGCGCGTGTCGCTCAAAACTTTCTCTCTGCAACCTACTGTAGCTTGGAAGATAACCGACCGCATTGCAGTGGGTGCCGGACTGATGATTGCATGGGGTTCGGTCGATCTCGACAAGGGTCTCGTGAGCGGAACTTCAACCGACTTGCTTCTTGCTGCAAGCGGCATCGAATATCGCTTTGAGGATATAACTCCGGCATCGGTCAATCTCAAGGGAACAGCCAAGGTGGCTCTCGGATATAACGTGGGCGTAATGGTCGATGTCACCAAGAATCTCACCATCGGTGCGTCATTCCGCTCTAAGGTAATGGCAAAGGTGAAAGCCGGCGAGGCTCGCGTGAGCTATGCCAATGAGCTGGCTGAGCAACTGCTTGAGAGCAAAATAGGCTTGATTAATTCAGCCAACTTCAAAGCCGAGATGCCTATGCCCTACACTCTCACTCTTGGTGCAAGCTATAAGTTCAATAAGGGTCTGCTGCTCGCATTTGATGCACAGTTCACCGGCTGGAAAGCTTACAAGGAGCTTAACATCGAGTTCCTCAACGATAAGCTCTCGGCGTTCAACCAGAATCTCGCCAAGAATTATCACAATGCTTGGGCTTTCCGCCTCGGTGCGCAATATCCCGTGACAAACCGACTCGACCTCCGCGCTGGCGTTGCCTACGACCGCACACCGGTTGACGACAACTACTATAACCCAGAGACTCCGGGCAAGGATAAGCTCTCGCCATCGCTGGGTATTTCGTTCCGCCCTATCAAGAACCTCAGCATCGATGTGGCTTGCGCCTACATTGCCAATGTGGGTGATGGTGAAAAGAGCTACACCTACAACGACCTGATTCTCATGCAGATGGCTGCACAGGGCGTACAGGTGCCTTATCAAAAGACGTTCACCGCACGCTACAGCCCCATCGCATGGTGCCCGTCGATAGGACTTGGCTATTCATTCTAAGCGACTCACAAGCACTACCACAATAAGCGAACCACCGGGATTCGCGCTTCCGAGCCACTACATGCAACTGCCACGACTACTGCTATTTGTCGTGCTGCCGGCGATAGGCTTGAGGCGACATTCCGGTGTGCTTTTTAAAGTATTTTCCGAAGAACGACTGGTTGGGGAAATTCAGTTCCATTGCAATCTCCTGAATCGACTTCTCCGACGAATGCAGCTGCACCTTTGCCGCCACCACCACATGGTTGGAAATCCAGTCGCCCGCCGTCTGCTTGCTCACCGACTTCACCACCGTGGTGAGATGCTTGGGAGTGATGCACAACAGGTCGGCATAGTGTTGCACCGTGCGAGAAATCTTGAAGTCGCGTTCCACCAAATGCGCGAATTCGAAGAAAATATCCTCATTGCGCGAACGCTTTCGGTGTGCGAGGTCATCGGGATTATATATTTCCATCAACTTATATAGTATCGCCCTGAGCACATTCTGCACTATCTGCCGCTTGTGCTTACCATGCTCGGTGCGGACAATGTGCCACAGAAAGGCGTGGAATTGTTGCAAGCAATGCGAATCAGCATCCGACAGCTCTACCACAGGATTCTCTCTCGTTCCAAACATCACCGGGAGGAGCGCGTGAATATCGGGCAACAGCTCATTGGCGAAATTCAGGCTCACACCAAGGAAAATGGCATGGATATCGTCGCTCGGAGTGATTCCGTGTAGCGTAATGTTGGGCATAAGGGCTATGAGGCAGTCGGGTGCAATATCGTAGTGGTTTACGTCGATGTGCACCGTAGCTTTTCCACGCGTACAGAGCGCAAAAAGCGGCATCTCAAGTCGGAACAGGTAATCGTGCAACTTCCCGCTATCCACAGTATCAAAAATGCACAGATCATTATCAAAAGATTCCTTCCCCACACTTTGAAGGAAATCCACATCTAAGTGCTTGAAAGCATCGGGAGCATTATGGTCGTTGACTTCTTTCATCTTTAAGTATTCCGTTTAGTTCTTCGTGCCACAAGGCATCACAAAATTACCAAAAAATTACGTGTATTTAAAAATTTCCAAGTAAAAAAGGAACTATTTGACCTGAAAAAATGCAATTTTCCCCACTCGGATATTGCGCATATAAAATTAAATGCCTATATTTGCATCATATTTGGATAATACTTTTTCTATACAGATTCTATTCAAAACAAACAGGCCCAACTCGTGAGAGCAGGGCTTGCTTTGTTTTATGCCTCTTGTGCTATTTTCCCGGCATTGTGCCATCAATCAAAAACAGGACAATAAAGGAAACTAAATTTTGCAAAAGCAGCTGTATATGCAAAAAATGGCAAAAAAATCGGCTCGGGTGGTGACAAATTGAGCGATATTTTGTAAATTCGCAAAACGAATAATTCTGCACGAAGATGAATTTGCGACATTGACATCGTCTTCGCAGAAGAAACTATTGATAACTAACAGCTTTTTATTAGGATATGAAACCACTGACCAACATACTTTTAGTAGCCTATCTCGTGGTCTATTGCTTCTTGCCGTTTTTCGACGTTGCGCTCGACGGCAGCTGGAGCGGACTTAAATATACAGCCGAAACCATTTCAAATGCCGAGAGCCTGCTCAATGAGCTATTTGCCTTGCTGCCTTTTGCTGTGGGATTTGGTGCCATTGCCATCAATTGCATGAAAAACCGCTACTGGGGTCTGGCAGTTTCTCTGTGCATCTGCGCCGGACTGTATTTCTATATCGATGCCCGCGACTTCATTCACATTCAGATGCCGCAATTCTATGCCATAAAGTCGCTCGGCTTCGGTTTCAACATTGGCTATTATCTGCTGATAGCGGCTCTCGTGTCGGCACTGCTGTCGGTGTTGCCCTTCTCTTTCAATAAATTCCTGGCACGCGAAATCCGCACACTCCGCAGCAAGGGCGATGCCAAGGAGTGACTTCTAAAGCATCAAGTCTTCCACCTATTGCCACTCAACGCAGCGGCATTTCCACCTATTGCCACTCAAGGCGTGAATTGATGAGATACACATGCCCGGTGGCTCGCGTGAGTGCGGTGTAGAGCCAGCGATAGAAATCGAGGGTGAGCATGGCATCGTCGGGAATAGCCCCCATGTCGATAAACACATTCTTCCATTGTCCGCCCTGTGCCTTGTGGCAAGTGACGGTGTAGCCATATTTCACTTGAAGGGCATTGAAAAATCCATTTTTCTTCAGCGCACGGTAGCGGGCACGCTTGTCGCCCGGCAATTCCTGCTGCACCTGCATGAAAAGCTTCTCATTCTGCTCGCGTGTGAGAGCCGGAGCATCGGTGGTGAGTGCATCAAGCACCACACGGGCATCAAGCTCCACCTCATGGTCGGGGAAATCGAGGGTTACGCGGGCAAAGCGGAAGCCGTAAGCCTCCTCGGTGCCGCTCACGCGCGATACCCGTGCCACATCGCCATTGGCTATGAAATCTATTTCGTCGTAATCCTCACTCCAATAGTAGTTGTTCTTCGCCACAAGCAGCAAGTCGCCGCTCACAAGCTCATCTTCGCGATAAAGCACCTGGTTGCGCACACCCAAATTGAAAAGAGTGGCACGGCGGTTGCTTCGGGTGATGATAATGGTTTCGCCTATTCCGTCGCGGTCGTAACAATCGCTGATGGTTTCGAGCAGGAACTCGCTCGACAGCATCTCGATGTCGCTGAATCCCGTGAGGCACAGTCGCGGAGCCTGCAATGCGGCAATCTTTCCGGCACAGAGGGCTGCAATGGCGTTGCGCAAGCGTGTGGCATTGCACAGCACGCCCGAGTCGCTGCCCTGCCTCACCACATCGGTGAGCGTGAAGCGATACACACCAAGCCCGTAGGCACTGAGCACGCCGGCATCGAGAGCCGGGCTCTCGTCGAAGCCCACCGGCGGCAGCTGGGCAGTGTCGCCAAGGAGGATAAGGCGGCAGTTGGTTCCCGAATACACATAATGCACGAGGTCGTCGAGCAGTCGCCCTGTGCCGAACGCCACAGCATCCACCGACGAATTGCCCACCATTGACGCCTCATCGACTATGAAAAAAGTGTCGGTGTGCTTGTTGTCGGCTATCCCGAAGTTGCCATATTCGGGCGAATAGCTTTTCTGCCGGTAGATTTTGCGATGGATAGTGTAGGCGGGACATTGCGAATAAGCCGAGAACACCTTTGCCGCACGCCCGGTAGGGGCAAGAAGCACCGTCTTGCGGTTAATGTGATGTAGGGTGCGCACCAGTGCACCGGTCATCGATGTTTTTCCCGTTCCGGCGTAGCCATTGAGCAGAAACACCGAGTCGCTTGGCGAGGTGAGGCAAAAGCGTGCAAAAGCGGCAATGAGGGTGGTCTGCGCCTCATTGGGGGCGTAGTCGAGAAAACCCATCATCAGTTCTCCGAATTTCATCAAATGGCTATCATCGTGTTGCATCGGTCTAATCAATTTCGGGTGCTTCAAAAGAGCTTTGAGTGGTAAAATTACTACAAAGGTGCGAAGATACAAAATGAAAACCGGAATTTTTCAGATTAGCAAGCAGAATCACTCTTAAATCTACCTATGACCAAAGGAAAACACGTCACGTGGAGGAGATGATAATTTTCACTACCCTCCATGCGCAATATTCTGTCATTAATTGGAAAAATATTGCCAATATTGTTTTTGTAAGCTTTAGATATTGATTTTGACGGAAAAATAGCTATATTTGCACTCGGAAATTTAATAGCTAACGCTAATAGCAATTGAAAAAACGATGTTTACTAATTTTCAACCAAAAAAACGATGAACAAAACCAATCAAACAATCTTGACTATGGGACTGGCACTCATCGCAACTGCTTCGCTGAGTGCTGCCAACGACTGGGAAAACCCTGCTGTGTTTGCCGTGGGCAATGAGCCTACACGTGCCACAGCCTATGTCTATGCCGACCGCGATGCAGCAATCGCTAATGTGCGTGAAAGTTCGCAATGGTTTAAGGACCTTTCGGGCAATTGGAAATTCCGCTGGAGCCCTACTCCCGATGGCGCACCCGCAGGCTTTGAGGCTACTAACTACGACGATAGCTCTTGGGGCACTATGCCGGTGCCGGGGAACTGGGAACTCAATGGCTTCGGCAAGCCTATCTACACCAATGTTATTTATCCTTTCCCCGCAAATCCTCCCTACATTCCCCACGACGACAATCCCACCGGCTGCTACCGCACCTCATTCGAGCTGCCAAAGGCGATGGAAGGCCGCCGCGTGTATCTCCACTTCGAGTCGGGTCTTGCCGGAATGTATGTGTGGATTAACGGCACTAAAGTGGGCTACGGACAGATGTCGAAAAGCCCTACTGAGTGGGACGTGACCAAATATGTGAAGCCGGGCAGCAACCTGCTTGCCGTGAAAGGCTTCCGCTGGACCGATGGCAGCTACCTTGAAGACCAGGACTTCTGGCGCCTCTCGGGATTCGACCGCGGCGTGTATCTTTACAGCACCGCCAACCAGAGCATTCGCGATGCCTATATCGTTGCCGGACTCGACAAGAACTACGACCGTGGCACTTTCAACGCCACTTTCACCCTGCGCAACCACGATGCCAAGGCTGCTACTGCAAAATTGCAGATTGAGCTCCTCGATGCTGCCGGAAAGACGGTATTTACCACCTCTAAGGCGGCCACTCTGCCCGCCAACTCAAGCAACGACGTGAAAATCTCGCGCAATGGACTGAAAGTGCTCCACTGGAGTGCCGAGACCCCTAATCTCTACACTGTGGTGGCTACCCTCAAAGACGCTAAGGGCAACACCATCGAGGCTACAAGCTACAAGGTAGGATTCCGCACCTCTGAGATTAAGGACGGCGTGCTGCTTGTGAATGGCAAGTATGTGCTCATCAAGGGCGTAAACCTCCACGAGCACAATCCACTGCTTGGACATGTACGCTCGTGCGACTACCTCATGAAAGATTTCGAGCAGATGAAGCGTGCCAATGTGAACACCATTCGCACCTGCCACTATCCGCAATCCACCTATTTCTATGAAATGTGCGACAAATATGGCTTCTACGTAATCGACGAGGCTAACATCGAGTCGCACGGACTTGGCTACGGCCGCGAAAACGTGGCTTTCAATCCCGAATGGGACCCTGCACACATGGACCGCACTCAGCGACTGGTGGAGCGCGACAAGAATCACCCTTGCGTCATCGTGTGGTCGCTTGGCAACGAAGCAAGCAACGGCGATGTTTACAAAAAGACTTACAAGTGGGTGAAGAACCGCGACAAGAGCCGCCCCGTGCAATATGAGCGTGCCGAACTTGAAGAGAACACCGACATCATCTGCCCGATGTACTGGCCTATCCACAAAACCATAGAATATGCAAAGTCCAACCCCAGCCGCCCGCTCATCCAGTGCGAATACTCACACGCCATGGGCAACAGCTGCGGTAACCTGAAGGAATATTGGGAATCAATCCGCGAGTACCGCACTTTGCAGGGTGGCTGTATCTGGGACTGGGTGGACCAAGGTATCCTCACCAAAGACGAGAATGGCAAGCCTTATTATGCCTATGGCGGCGACTTCGGCGCAGCTCACCTGCAGAACGACGAGAACTTCTGCATCAACGGCCTTGTACTGCCCGACCGCAGTCCTTCTCCGCAAATCCCTGAGGTAAAGAAGGCCTACCAGAATGTGCACTTCAGCGCTATCGACCTTGCAAAGGGTATCATTGAGGTATATAACGAGAACCTTTTCACCGACCTCTCCCAATACACCTTTGAGTGGCAACTTCTCTCGAATGGAAAGCCTGCTGCCAACGGCGACTTTACCGTGAATGTGGCTCCGCAAGGAAAGAAGCAGGTAACTCTCAATCTGCCCAAAATCAAAGCCGGGGAAGGCACCGAGGTGACTCTGAACGTTGTAGCCAAGGCTCGCAAAGCCACTGAGTTTTATCCCCAAGGCTACGTGCTCGCACATGAGCAGTTTGCAATGGGTGGCACATTCTTTACCGAAAAACCTGCCGCAACCGGAAGCCTTGAAGTGCTGAAATCGGGCGACAAAGAGGTGGTGTGCCGCTCGGGCAATGTGGAGGTGAGAATCGACGACAGGAACTCGCTCTCGATAAAGAAAAACGGAAAACCGGTACTTGAAAGCATGAAGCCCAACTTCTGGCGCGGCACCACCGACAACGACTATGGCAATGGCTCAGTTACACGCCAAGGCATCTGGCGATGCGCCGGTGCCAACGCCCAAGTGCGCAAACTTGAAAGCCTCGTGCTCAACAGCGGCGAAGTGGAGGTGACTCTCACCAAGTGGCTCGGCGATGTGATGTGCGACTGGGTGGAGACCTATCTCGTGCATCTCGATGGCAGTGTAGATGTGAAAATCGACTTCATTCCACGCCGCAACGACCTGCCTGAAATGATGCGTCTGGGCGTGAGACTAACCACTGCCGATGGATTTGAGAATCTGAAGTATTACGCTCGCGGACCTGAGGAGAACTACATTGACCGCTGCGCTGGCACTCCGCTTGGCTACTACGAATCGACCGTTACCGCACAATATCACCCCTATGTGCGTCCGCAAGCTTGCGGCAACCACACCGATATGCGTTTCGTGAGTGTGGATAATGCAGCTGCCGAACTTAATGTGACAGCCGTAGAGACTCCGCTGCAATTCTCTGCCCTCCACTTCACCGACGAGCAGCTCGAAGCAGGTCTCACGAAGGCTCAGCGCCACACCAGCGACCTCACTCCGCAGAAGAAGACCATTCTCACCATCGACCTTCTTCAGAAGGGACTTGCCGGAAACGACTCATGGGGAGCACAGCCGCTCGACAAATACCGCTACCGCGCCGAGCAGCGCAGCTTCTCCTTCACTGTGGCTGTAAACTGATACCCCGCATCACCGCGATGCAACCCCTTGAATAGAAGCATCACCGCGATGCAAACACTGGCACAAAAAGTGGCAACCGGCTATTGTCGTTGCCACTTTTTTATTCCTATGAACATATCTGCAATTAGTGGGTAAGTGTGAAAATGTCCGCAAAATTTGCGGACTTTCAGTAAAAATATTACCTTTGCACAATGATATTCCTTGGGTACAATGTGATACGAAGTAAAGATGGAAATTATATTTGAGAAAGAATACTTGTCGGAACTATATTTCGAGGGTAAAACCTCGGACAAACAGCACCGATTCCAGCCAAAAATCATAGCTAAATATAAGAAAACTATCGATTTGATGGAATCTCTCGCAAGTGTTGAAGACTTCTATCGCTATCATTCGCTGAATTACGAAAGTCTCAAAGGCGACAAGCGCGGAATGGAGATACCATTGTCTCTTCCATTGGCCATCTTATTAGCCGCATTAATGACGTTTGGA
>ERZ1032130.175-NODE-175-length-19518-cov-6.277963_pt1 | contig 19518 bp, 21 predicted proteins | sample MGYA00517879_ERZ1032130 | MGnify/ENA primary metagenome ERZ1032130 (study PRJEB33719, sample SAMN04262597) | wastewater metagenome | biome: rural village; feature: animal feces; material: feces | host: Bos taurus | place: El Salvador | collected 2012-01-31 ...
TAATTGCTGCCTCTGCTCACGCAGTCGCAAAGTCATTTTATGTATCTCACTTTGATATAGAAACTGTATCGGATGTGCTTTCTTTACTGTTTAAACTGGATGAGCAAGTAGATATGAGATTTGAAGCAGAAAAAGATGAAAACGGAGAATTTATCCCTTCTACTATAAAATTATCTTTTCAGAATGCCGCAATCAATCAGAAACTTTGCACCTATCTGAAAGCGAAGCAAATAAAAGAAAATCTAGAAAACTCTAAAGAGAAGTTAAGCGCCAAAGATGATTATACAGAAGCCATTAGCGAAATTGAGCAGAACATAGAAGATATTAAAAATCATCTCGTAGACGATAATATGGTAGTTAAAAAAGGTACTGACGGAATTACTGTAAAATTATTTCCGCAATAGTCTATAAAACCTATTGACTCCAACGTAACGTGATACTGTATGCTATTCTTGTGAAGCAAAGTAGATATATGCCGGCATTTTCCATCTTGCTTCTCTATCATTAAAGGAGCTGATAAAATGAAAACCATAAGTCAAGTTGCAAAATTAACAGGGGTAAGCATACGCACTCTGCAATACTATGATGAGATTGGGTTATTAAAACCCAGCGAACTTACTCCCGCAGGCTATCGTCTATACGATGAACACGCATTGCAAAACCTACAGCAAATCCTCTTTTTTCGGGAACTAGATTTTCCGATAAAAGATATTATCAAAATTATGCAAAATCCCGACTTTGACAGGATTTCCGCCTTCAAAAAGCAAAAGGAACTGCTTCTTCTAAAGCGTAATCGAACAGACAGACTTATACAGCTTCTTGAACGACTTGAGAAAGGAGAAGAATGTATGAGTTTCAAAGAATTTGATTTATCAGAGTATATCCACGCATTAGAAGATTTTAAGGTTAATCAAACAGACACAATTATTAAACATTGGGGAAGTATCGACAATTTTGATATGTTCATTCAAAAAATTAAAGACGATGAGGAAAACGTAGCCAAACTCGCCATTCAACATTTTGGAAGTATTGAAAAATATACAGAAGAAATGAAATATAATCTGGAACACTTTTCAGAAATTATGGATAAAGAATGGAATGAAGATGCAGAAAAAATCGCCGCTCAATCAGATCTGCTGTACGGAAAACTAACAGCCAATTTGACCTGCCATGTATCCTCTCCCAAAATACAGGAAATCGTTTATGAGATACTGGAATTTATCAAAAAGCAGAGTTCTTCTGTGACTCTTGATAAACCTCTCATAAATATACTGATTGACTCCTATTCCAATGATTATGTCAAAAACATAACCGATAAAAAATATGGTGACGGCGCTTCTGACTATATTGTAAAAGCCTTTCGATATTACTCCGAAAATAATACTCCATCAGAGAAATAGAGCCAAAGTAGAGCCAACAGACATAAAGAAACCTCGGAAACCCTTGTAAAATGGGCATCCGAGGTTTTCTGTCCGTTATTCGAACTCGCTTACGAGTTCTTTCCCACAGTTACTTTTCGCCTTATTTTGGGCTAATTTCCGTGAGATTTCTCTCGTTTTGCTTCGTTTTTCTCTGTATTCTCTGTGTTCTCAGCCCGTTTGGTACTGTTTTGGTATCAAAGTTTGGTATCAATTTTCTGAAAAATCGGCGGAGAAAAATTTCGTTACTCTTTTTCAGTAAGTGATACTTGGCTCTGTCCTACAGTTCAACTGGCTTTGATGTTTGGATACAAAGGTAGATGTAAAGGTCGTGCTCCTTTTGGAACAATAATGTTATAGCAGAAAAATGTCAACAATTCAAGGATGCCCTCAAAGGTTATTCTGTAATTACTCTCATCTTTGTTAATTACCAGCAGAGACTTCATATATAAAATCCCATGCACAATTCATTTTGTCAACATGGACACACTCTCCAATATTTTTCAGAATCTCTCGCGCATCCGCTTGTTGCTCATCGGTAATGAGATAGCAAATGGAATTATCACAGAGTTTCAAGGTGATTTTTCGCTGGTCGTCTGCAATAAAAGTCAAAGATTTTTGTATAGCCCTAGAACCCTTTGCTGAATATGGCCCCATCAAAACCATGATATTACCAAGAGAAAAATCGTTTCCATATAACTTACACCTAAATGTACCTTTGTGGAAAATGTAAACTGGCTTATTAGTTAATGAACGTAATCCGATTTTCATTAGTTGCTTTTTATCTGTAGAATAGGTATCAAATCCAGGAATGGCTCTAAATTCTTTTGTATAACCACGTTCAATCAGGTCATGCAGAATATCTACTTTTCTAGATTCTGCTGTATCTTTGGGACATTGAAAGAGGACATCATATGTCTTCTCAATTTTTCGCAGTTTTGTTAAAAATTCAACTCCTTCGTCATCAATCGCTTCATCAAAGGTAATGTTATCGCCTGAAAGAAATACACCGCCGGCTGTATTCATTATTTTAAACGAAGATCCATTTTGAGCCTTTGTGGCATAATTCAAAAATCTAAATACAGTTTATCGTGTGAGCAATGCCTCAACGCTATTTTCTTTTATAGTCGCTATAGATATGCTTACTTTTGATGTGCCGGGTTTATCGGTTGGGCCAATACATATTATATCCAGATTCCGACAGACATCCTCGGCGTTGCTTAACAGGGCAGTATTGTCATCTCTAATAAATACAGAAACGCATTTTAAGGGAATCGCCATTCTTTGATCATCATATGCAAAGACTAATTCAAAATCAGACCTACACTTAATTTGTGGCTGATCAGCAGTAATGTTGTTGCAAGCGGAAGGAAGTTCTTTTCTTTGATCATACTCACAGATTTCTTGTGTATGCAAAAATCTTTCTGCATGATGGAAAAGAGCAACGGTATAGTAATTTCTCGTTGATCCAATAATCCCGTACTCCAACAACGATCTTATCTGTGCTTGCCCTATGAGCATTTAATCGTCGGGGTAATTCTTCACAAACGACAGTAGAGCTGTATTGAATGAAACAATGCGAAATGCTTCACCACTTAGCAAACGAACATCTTTATATCCGATTGCATAGCTACTTTCCCATTTGTCCTGTCTTGGATAATGATAGGGTGTTGCACCTAACGCTTCGCAGAATTTTTCATAATTGTAAAGCGGAGCTTCCATTAGATGAACCTGGTCATATTGGTATAGCCGATCTATCGTATCAACATCTTTATGGCTCACTTTTGTTTGATAGTTTCCATACGCGCGATTAACATCATGGTTTCCGGGGCAAAATGTAAGGTTTGAACCCGAGAGTTTTGTTGCATTTAATAACTCTCTAAACCACAACAACGCTTCATCAAAATCGTTTTTCTGCCATACCACGCCATATCTCCCGTTACAATAATGTGGTCGGGCTTTATTGAATTGTCTCTTATTGAAACCAGTAATTCATGTAAAATCTGTTTTTTGTTTTGAAATACACCTTTGACTTTGTACTCGGGATTATCTCTCCCGAAGTGTATATCGGATAAATGTAATATAACCATGTTTATTCTCGCTTCTTAATATCGCAAAATTTTATATTTTTGCCATAGCTTATACTCTTTTTGTTCTCATTTACATTAAATCATTTAATTTAGTTAAATCAGTAATTTCTCTATAGACATCCTTAATATTCAATAACAGCCATTCTTCTGATTACCCCAGTGTCATAATATTTGACATAACTGTTGCAATTATGATGTGACCTTCCTCAAGTTTCAGTTTTTGTATCATCTCTGCTTGCGGCAGTGTTAAATCCACTACCAAAAGCATTTGTTGAAATGTCTATTTCTGCTACATAATATTGAGAAGTGAAAACTAAATTTTTGATTTTGGGGTCTATTTGCAAATCTAAATCTGTTACGTGTCTCTGAATATTTCTATTTCGATAGATAAATTCTCGAAAAGTCATTTCTTTGGATGTTAGCATTTCTTCTGAAACCTTCTCACAGTTTTCATCCAGAGGTATGACAGAAAGCGACAAACAACTTTTGTACAATTGTACCATTTCTAAAGCATATGCTTTTAATTGAGTATCACTAAGATTTTTGAAATTATCATCGTAGTGCATACAATCATTTCTTATGGCACGAATGCGGTGAAAAGTTGATTTCATTTGGGTCGTCAGTTTACCGTTGTCCGCTAGTTTGTTGATTCTATCGTATTGTTTATCAACATCAGTAAGGTTGTATTTTCGAATCAAATATCGACAATATTCTTCCGCCGCAATACCGATAATGGAGATAGTGCCTGTGTAGTATGCAAAGCCGTATAATTGCTCTGCTTCCTTTAATAAGTAAAGGAATTTTTCGTTTTCGGGAATATATCCAATATCATCAAGCTCATACCATCTATCAACAATATGTTCAATATCATTTGTAATTCGTTCTTGAATTAGACCAGCTAAATGCTTTTTATCTCTAGCTATGTATTTTTCTCTCTCTTGCTCCTTTTTATTGGAATGATATTGTCAATATTTAATCCTTTACAACGATTTCCTCGTTCAGCCTATCTATCGTTTCATCAATCAGCTCGCGCTTCATAATCAAATATTCTTTGTGCCTTTGCAAGATGTGATTGGGAAGGTGTGGCTGCAATCCGTTGTCAATACAGTAATTGACGCATTGGTGCATCATATCAATAGAAAGCTCCATTCGATTCATTTTTGCTGCAAGTTCTACCCAAGCCAAATCTTTTTCGCAGTAATTCCGAATTCCGTTTGACTTTCTCGTAACACTCGGAATGATTCCCACGCTCTCGTAATAACGCAAAGTTTCACGCGATAAGCCATACATTTCGCTAACTTCCTTAATTGTCAATTCTCACACTCCTGTCCTCTATAATCTCCGAGCCTCATTTTGAAATCTTGATATCCAAAATGAGATAATTGTGTAAATGTTCCGTCAATATTTTTTCTGTAAATATTGGGGAGTGGCATTCCATTAAAGGTATTATTTTTGCAAGTGGTATAAATCGCCATATCTCCAAACACAAGTAAATCACCGATCTGCAGCGGTTTATCGAAACTATATTCGCCAATTATATCGCCGGAAAGACATGTCGGACCGGCTAACCGATAGGAGTATGCTCCTTCTTCTGCTTGATTTGTACCGAGCAACGGCGGCGTATATGGCATTTCGATAACATCGGGCATATGGCAAGCAGCACTTGTATCGAGAATGGCGATTTTTATATCGCCATTCTCTACAATGTCAAGAACTTGGCTGATCAAGTAACCTGCATTTAATGCAACTGCTTCGCCGGGTTCGAGATATACACACAAATCCCATTTTTTCTGTGCATGGAGAATAAGGCTTTCAAGCCTTTTTATGTCGTAGCCTTCTTTTGTGATATGATGTCCACCTCCCATATTCAACCACTTTACACGAGGGAGAACATCTCCAAAATTTTGCTCAAATGATTTGAATGTTATTTCAAGCGCATCGGAGTCTTGTTCACAAAGAGTATGGAAATGAAGTCCATCGATCAAGGAAAGTATATCCTCGGTCATCTCCCGATCCCACACACTGCGAGTAACACCAAGTCGGCTACCTTTGGCACACGGATCGTATATCTCATGGCCTTCTTGTGTCGAGCATTCGGGATTGATACGAAGACCGATGCTTTTGCCATGCTCTTTTGCTTTCAAACCGTATTTTTTAAGTTGATTGATAGAATTAAATACGATATGATCTGCGTAACGGAGCAATTCTTCGAACTCATCATCACGATAAGCCGCACAAAACACATGAACCTCTCCGCTTGGCATTTCCTCTGCCCCCAATCGAGCTTCGTACAAACCGCTTGCTTCGGTACCTGATAGGTATTGCGATAAAAGCGGATAAAAATCGTAATTCGAGAAAGCCTTCTGTGCAAGCAGAATTTTGCATCCGGTATTCTCCATAACCGAAAACAAAATTTGAGCGTTTTCCGTCAAACGTTTCTCATCAATCACATAGCAAGGGGTTTGAAGATTCGCAAAATATTCCAATATAGGTTCATAGGGCAACCCATTGAATACAGCAGATTTCTTCATTAGTCTACCAACACGGGATTGTGATTTTCAATACGAGGCAGACCATGCTTGTCCAAAGCATCAAGGAACGGATCAGGATCGAATTCCTCAACAGTATAAACACCGACCTTGCTCCACTTGCCTGTCAAAAGCATCAAAGCGCCGCACATTGCAGGAACACCGGTGGTATAGCTGATTGCTTGGCTTTTGACTTCCTTGTAGCATTCCTGATGATCGCAAACGTTATATATGTAATAGGTCTTTTCCTTGCCATCCTTTTTACCCGTAAAGATACATCCGATATTCGTTTTGCCGTGCGTGCGCGGACCGAGGCTTGCAGGATCGGGGAGAAGCGCTTTGAGGAATTTTATTGGAACAATCTGTTGTCCTTCAAAGGTAATGGGAGTAGTAGAGAGCATTCCGACATTTTCAAGACAACGCATATGTGTCAGATAACTCTGTCCGAAGGTCATAAAGAAACGAATTCTTTTTACTTCGGGAATGGTCTGCGCCAAGGATTCAAGCTCCTCATGATGCAACAGATACATATCCTTCTGTCCGACGCAATCAAAGTCATACTCACGCTTAATGCTCATGGCAGGAATTTCTACCCATTTTCCGTTTTCAATGTAGCTTCCGGGTGCAGAGACCTCGCGAAGATTTACTTCGGGATTGAAATTGGTTGCAAAGGGATACCCGTGGTCACCGCCGTTGCAATCCAAAATATCGATGGTGTCAATTTCGTCAAATTCATGCTTTTTAGCGTATGCGCAATATGCCTGTGTAACGCCGGGATCGAATCCGCATCCGAGTAGTGCGGTAAGTCCTGCTTTTTCAAATTTTTCACGATATGCCCACTGCCAGCTGTAATCAAAGTATGCGGAGAAGCCTTGTTCTTCACATCTCTTGTTATAAATAGCTCTCCATTCGGGATCATCTGTATCCTCCGGCTCATAGTTCGCCGTATCCATGTAGTTGACACCACACGCAAGACAAGCATCCATAATGGTCAAATCCTGATAAGGAAGGGCGATGTTCATAACGAGATCGGGTTTGTAAGAATTGATAAGGGCAATCAGTTCCTCAACGTTATCCGCATTCACCTGCGCTGTGGTGATCTTGGTGGAGGTATGATCTTTTAATTCTGCCGCAAGCTCATCGCACTTGTATTTTGTGCGGCTCGCAATACAAATTTCGGTGAAAATATCGTCCACCTGACAACACTTTCTGATAGCTACATTGGCAACACCGCCACAGCCGATTACTAAAACTCTGCTCATTTTTTGATTCTCCTTTGTTATGTTTATTTTATAATAGTTCCTTTGATTGTATGGAAGCTTGAAAGAACTTCTATTTCAACATCATGCTGTTTTGCTGTTACTACCGATTGCTTGTGCAAAACCTGAGCACCTTGGTCTATCAGCAAAAGCATCTCATCATATGTAAGTGTTTCGTATTTCTTTGCGTTCTTTGATTTACGGGGATCTTCGGTATATACGCCGTCTACATCCGTATATATTTGGCAAGAATTTGCATCAAGCCAAGCTGCCAAGCTGACCGCAGTTGTATCGGAGCCCCCACGTCCAAGTGTGGTAATATTTCCTTTGTCATCCACTCCTTGAAATCCGGCAACGAAAACAATTTTTCCATGATCTAGAAGATTGGCAATCTTTTCTTTATCGATATCGTATATGACTGCTTCGGTATGGTTTGAATCGGTATGAATTCCTGCTTGCCAACCTGTGAGGCTGATTGCAGAGTATCCCATACCTTCCATACACATTGCCGCCAAAGATATTGAGATTTGTTCTCCGACGGACAATAGCATATCACTTTCCCTCGGAGAAGCGCTTGCATTGATTTCAAGCATTTTATGTATAAGGTGGTCGGTAGTATCTCCTTGAGCAGATAAAACAACGACTACTTGATTTCTTTCATCGTATGCTTTGGCAATATTTTTACAGATATTTCGAATTTTTCCGCCGTCGCTACCGAGCTTCCACCGTATTTTTGTACGATTAACGCCACAAATATCCCGCCTTTTACTTATAAAATGCGAGAAGCATTTCTCTGACTATTTTGCAAGCCGTAGCCGTTGACGCCCCACTGATGTCAAGCATCGGAGCAAGCTCATTTACGTCAAATCCAACGATATTGGTCTTTGCAACGAAAAAAAACGCATTTAACAATTCCGTAAAACTTACACCGCCCGCTTCGGGAGTTCCCGTTCCACAAAATACGGACGGATCAAGACAGTCGAGGTCGATAGAAATATATACGGGAGTTCCGTCTTTTTGTAATCTATCTGTCAATTCAGCCAATCCGTCGAAGTTGAATTTTTGCATATCCGTATGTTCTTTTGCAAAATTGAACTCCGATCTTTCTCCGCTGCGGATACAAAATTGATGGATTTTATTGTCGCCTATCAACTCACAGCAACGACGCATGACACAGGCATGACTCAATTTAGCGCCAAGATAATTGTCACGCAAATCCGCGTGAGCATCAAAATGAATGATATGAACGTCAGGATATTGGTCAAAAACAGCTTTTACTGCCCCAAGCGTTACAAGATGCTCACCACCAATCAAAAACGGTATTTTTTTATCGTTTATGATCTCTTTAGTTTTTAGTTCAATATCTTCAAGTGCCTTTTCCGCAGAACCGAAGCAAAGCTCCAAATCACCGCAATCAAATATATTCGTATCTTCAAGATCCTTATCCTGATACGGACTATATGTTTCGATACCAAAGCTTTCGTGGCGTATTGCGGACGAACCGAATCGCGCACCGGGGCGAAAGCTGGTTGTTGAATCAAACGGCGCACCGAACATCACGATTTTGGCATCGTTGTATTCGCTGTTGCAACCAATAAAGGTTTCTATATTTTTATTCAAAGTTCCACCTCCTCCAACATTTTTTCAAGATATGCCGGCAAATAGAAAGAACCGACATGTAACTTGGTTGTATAATATCTTGTGCTTAAATGCAGCTTTTTCCACCGTTCTTCATCGAAATCGTCAATCGGGTGGTATTTCTTGCTTGCAAAGCCAAACAGCCAATATCCTGCAGCGTATGTTGGAATGTGCGCTTGATATACGCGACTGATTGGAAACGTATTTACGATTCGTTTGTGACTTCTTTGCATAGCATCAGCGTCATGCTTATAAAAAGGACTTCCTTGCTGATTTACCATAATTCCATCATCACGAAGAGCATTATAACAAATTCCATAAAATTCTCTTGTGAAATATCCCTCTGATGGGCCAAACGGATCGTTTGAGTCAACGATAATTAAATCATATTCATCTTTGCATCGACGGATAAAACGGAGTGCATTGTCAAAATAAATATGTACTCTGCTATCGTCAAGTTTACAAGCGTTTTCCGGGAGATACGTGCGGCAGGCTTCTATAACTTGTCCATCCATTTCAACAAGATCAATGCGCCGAACATTTTCGTATCTCGTAAGCTCTTTCACAACGCCGCCGTCACCTGCTCCGATTACAAGTATATCCTGTGCGTTTTTATGAACTGACATTGGAATGTGAGTTATCATTTCATCGTAAATAAATTCATCACGCTCCGTGAGCATAACGTTACCGTCGAGAGATAATACTCGACCAAACTCGGGAGTATCAAAAATATCTATCTGCTGATATTCACTTTTACAGGAGTATAGATGACGATTTACTCTTAAGCTGTGTTTAACATCAGCCGTATGGCTTTCACTAAACCATAAATCCATCATTTCAGACCTCCTTCATCCAAAATATTGATATATTCTATTTGGGGATCTTCGGGACCGGTCATAGAACACCCCTTAGCTTTTGCATAGGTGATGTAGTCCAGAATTTCTTTTGTGATGCGTTCTCCGGGAGCAAGAATCGGGATACCCGGCGGATAACACATGACGAATTCACTACATACCAACCCTGCACTTTTATCAATCGGAATACTTTTCTTTTTAGCATAAAATGCTTCTTGTGGACTGCAAACCACTTCGGGGTCTATGTATTCCTGACTCAGAAGTCCATTCGAGTCTTTTATGTATCTTCGTCTGATTTCCGCAAGTGCACTCACAAGGCGCTCCAGCTCTTGCATTCTGTCACCGATGGATAGGTATGCTAAAATATTTCCGATATCTCCGAATTCAATTTGAATATCATATTCATCACGAAGAATATCGTATACTTCAATTCCGGCAAGACCAATATCACGTGTATGTATGCTTAATTTTGTAGGATCGAAATCAAAAATGGAATCTCCGTTGATCAACTCTTTGCCATAGGCATAATAACCGCCGATCTCATTGATTTCCTCTCTTGCATATTCTGCCATTTCAACGACCTTGCGAAAAACACTTTTTCCACGCAAAGCAAGGTTTCTTCGGCTTATATCAAGGCTCGACATCAAAAGATAGCTTCCTGATGTAGTTTGCGTAAGGTTTATAATCTGCCTAACATGTCCTGCATTTACATTCTTTCCGATCAGCAACAGACTTGATTGTGTTAAACTTCCTCCACTTTTGTGCATGGATACTGCTGCCATATCTGCGCCAGCCGCCATTGCGGAAACAGGCATGTTTTCTCCAAAGTAAAAATGTGTTCCGTGTGCTTCATCGACAAGGCACATCATATCTGCCTCATGAGCCATTTTTACAATAGCTCGCAGGTCGCTGCAAATGCCATAGTATGTAGGATTATTTACGAGAACAGCAACGGCATCGGGATTTGCCTCAATTGCCTTTTTTACCTGATTGCGACTCATTCCAAGAGAAATTCCCAAACGTCTGTCTACTTCGGGATTCACATATACGGGAATTGCACCGCATAGCACTAAAGCATTGATAACACTTCTGTGAACGTTTCTCGGCAGGATGATTTTATCTCCACGCTTGCAACAAGAAAGCACCATGCTTTGAACAGAGCTTGTCGTGCCTCCTACCATTAAAAAGGCATGTTCTGCTCCAAAAGCATCTGCCGCAAGCAATTCTGCCTCGTGTATAACGGATACGGGATGGCAAAGGTTGTCCAGTGGCTTCATGCTGTTGACGTCAATGCTAACGCATTGTTCTCCGAGAAAGGCGGTAAGCTCGGGGTTGCCTTTGCCGTGTTTATGCCCAGGAACATCAAACGGGACAACTCGCATCTCACGGAATCTTTCCAAGGCTTCATAAATTGGAGCTTGAGTTTGACTCATAAATTCTTTTTTCATATTGTACCTCAAAACAAAAAAACGCAAGCTGTAATTACACAACTTGCGTTAAATATCCAAATATAGTTTTGCCAGTTATCCCGATATCACGGCAGAAAAAGCAAACTGCCAATTTCAGTATAACATCAAAAGACAAAAGAATATGATATTCGGCATACAGAGTCTATATAGCAACACTACTTTTACTACTCTTATTGACCATTTCACAAGTTTGCGTAAAAACGCATTTCGGTTATAAAGTAACCAACTTATAAAACTGAGCTTTTAACTCAATCAATAAAGCGGAAATCCGCTAATCGGCAGTGGACCCGGCTGTCCGTATGGCCTCGACTCCAATTTGGAGTGGTCCTGTAAAAATCGCTTCAGACTCTGATGACAATCATCTTGTCTTGAAAAATGCCGTTACGATCATCGACAATGAATCGCAACTCATATATTATATCGCTTGGAGCGCACTATAAGTCAAGTGTTTTTTTGAAAATTTTTCAATTTTTTAATATATTTTTTTGAAGTTTCTATGAATTTTAGAGTAATTTCTAATCTTTAAGATAAAAAGGAATAAGCAACAATATTTTTTAAGTAATGCCATGCTTTCGATTTAGATAAATGAACTGATAGAGGTATTATACTGAGGGTTATCTTTACAGGTGCATTCTCTAACTATTTTCACGACCGTGCTCTTTTTCTTTGCGCTTGCATGATGTTCATAGCCTTGGAGGAAAGATCAACGCCCGGAGAGAGACGAGCCGCCTGTCCGAGCTTTGTGGCGAGCAGACCTATGAACACATACGGGATATTGGGCAGAATGAGCTTTTTATAATTCACGTTCTTCATCGTGCATCCGGCTCCTTCTTGCGGTCGGTTTTCGCCGTGTACTCTTTGAACGCCGCTGTCAGAGCATCGGCATCACGAGCTTTGAAGAAAACAAGGTATTTGGGAATATCGCCGGTCTTATCCTTTTTCAGAGCGAAGTCCACGCCATATTTCCTCGCAATTCGCTCAAAGTCCTTGATATTCTTGTCGGTGATCTCAATGTTTGAAACGCCTTGGTTTTGCCCCACAAGCTGCTTCACGCTTTGCTTCCCGCAGGGCTTAACAGGACCCTCACGCCTTTTTTCCTTTCGGTACGCAAGGTATTTTGAGATTGCCGATTTCAGCACGTTGGCTGTCATTTTTGAAGTGTTTACTGCCAATGTTACTGTTCGCTGTTCAACTTCTTCCTGCAATAGACATACCAAGTATTTAGCGTTGTTGGTCTCTCTGGCGTTTCTTCATCCACATTTCAAGCAGCTTGATGATGGTTTCTTCTGCTCCATCATAATGCCGAGAATGGCATCATCGTTCAGCTTGCCCTCTTGGGAGAGACGCTTCATCCGTTGGGCTTGGGAAAGAGACGGGGTTGCCTGTTCGCTGTCTATGGTCTCTATAAGGAGCTTTTGTTCATCGGGCTTGAGATAGGAAATCTCGACCGCAGGGGTCATACCGATTTTGCCCTCATCGACCATTTTCTGCAGTTCGGGCTGAAGCTCGTTCAGCCGAATGTAACGCTGAATTTGCGTTGCACTATCGGGGCTGTTTTCAGCGATCAGCTCCCGTGAAGTCTTTCCGCTGAACTTCTGTCCAACTTGGTCAGAAGTTAAATCGTGCCGTGCGCCTTGCCGTTTGATGGCATCCAGTTTCATCTTGTATGCCTTGGCTCGTTCACTCGGCAAGATGTTTTCCCTCTGTAAATCGCTGTCCGCCATAATAATAGTGGCGACGTTGCGATCAATGTCTCGTACAATGACCGGCATGGTCTTTAGTCCTGCAAGCTCACAAGCGTGTTTTCGCCTATGACCTGCAATCAGTTTATAACCACCATCTTCACGGGGACGGGCAATCGCAGGAACAAGGACACCGTATTCACGGATGCTCTCTACGGTCTGCTGCATACTGTCATCGTCTCGCACACCGAAAGGGTGGTCTGGAAATGGATGGAGCTTCGTCAGTTCGATTTGCTCAATCACTTCCAGCGGTTCTTTCTTACTCATAATACCTCCTTGCTTACGGAATATGGTGTCTTTGTAGAAGCACATAATGGATGAATCCGATTATGTAATAAGCACATTTATTTGTTCTCAACACCCCAATGTGCATACCCTTTCGGGTCGGGAAGTCAACAGGCGTTCGGTTGCTTGCCGAACTCATAGGTTCACACCTCTGCCGGGTTCTCCGCCAGCTCCGTAGAGAAGTATCATTGTCCCATGTATGATGTCGTCGCCTTACCAATGGCAATTTGGTATATTCAGTTTTCAAGGAACGGTGAAAGAGTCCGTTCCCGCTTTGGGTGGGAAACCCTTTCACTGATTCGGAATTTCAAAAGGCAAAAATCAACGGTCTTTCAAAAAATTTTTGAAAAAATGCAAAAAAATAAGCCGGTCTCCATTTCTGGAAACCGGCTATGCCGTATTCGTTAGTTATTTAACCCCTGCAGCGTTCTTGTAATAAGGTTGATATTTTCAAGCAGTTCATCGCCAACGAATCGTCCTGCTTCAATTCGCTTCAATTCATCAAGAACAGCGGCAAGCTGATCTTTGAGCGCTTTATACACTTTGGGGTTGCCTTGCACAACAATATCTCTGCCGAGACAACGGCGGTAGCAGTATTCTTGTTTGGAAAGTTCCGACATGGCAACTGCCTTGTTAATATGCTCGTGTTCTTCGGGAGAGACACGGAAGCCAACGGTGATACAACGGAAACGGTTGTGTTTATCAAGATTTCTTGCAGACATAGTTAGCACCTCACATCATTTAATTTAGAAGCCATATCGCCCTGGCGGGTCGGGAACAGGTGTGCATAGCGGAAGGTAATGTCGATACTCTCGTGTCCGACACGGTTTGCGATAGCAACCGCAGAGAAGCCCATATCAAGCAAGGCGATACATGAGAATGTCGGATGTCATGGATTCTGATTTTCTTTACTCCGGTTGCCGCACATCCACGATCCATTTCGTGATGCAGATAGGATTTACTGATCGGGAAGATGCGATCATCTTCATCGACACCGTACAAGCTATCAATGTAATCCTTTAATTCTTCTGCAAGGAACTCCGGCATCTGAATGTTGCGGACACTATTGGGGGTCTTGGGTTCGGTGATAACATCTTCGCCATCAATACGCTGATAGGATTTGTTGATGCGGATAATGCCACGTCTGAAATCAATGTCTTTCTTGGTTAAGGCAAGCAGCTCACCGAGACGGAGACCCGCCCAATACAGAACCTCAAAAGCGTAGAATGAAATCGGTTTGGACATCATTTCTTCTGCGAACTGCTGATATTCTGCTTGTGTCCAGAAAAGCATTTCACGGGATTTTTCCTTGTCCATGTTACCGGTTTTCTGTGCAGGGTTGCTCGGAAGATCATAGAACTTAACTGTGTGATTGAAAATCGCACTGAGCTGATTGTGGATTGTTTTGAGATACACAGGAGAGAAAGGCTTGCCGTTTTCATCGGTCATTTTCATCATCGTGTTCTGCCAGTTTACCACGTCTCTCGGTTTGATTTCGTTCATGCGCCTGCTTCTGAAATAAGGAAGGATTTTGCCTTCAATGACACTCTCCTTCATCTTCCAAGTGTTGAGCTTGATGCGGTCTTTTGTGTTCTGCTTGTAGAGCTGATAGAAAGCCTCAAAAGTCATATCGAGGTTTCCTGCGTTTTCGAGGAAGAAGTTCTTCTCCCATTCAGCGGCTTCACGCTTGGTCTGAAAGCCTCTCTTTACTTTGCGATCTGCTTCGCCTTTCCAGTTGGTATATCTTGCGGAGACATACCACGTTCCGTTTTTGTCTTTGTAAACAGCCATTACTTTTTACCTCTTTGACGATTTACCGACTCATAGCCGTATATTTGCTCCTCAAGGTATTTTCGATTTACACGACCGTTTATTGTGATATATCCTTTCGCAGCCATTTCCTCATTTAGTTTCTTAATGATTCTATATGCCTCCAACTGGGATACTCCCAACATCTTTACAACTTCATCAGCTTTAATGAACAAACATTCAGCCATGTTCTGAACCTCCTAAATCGTGATAAGGTTTCAAGTCCTTTCACTGATTCGGAATTTCAGAGGGTAAAAATCAACGGTATCAACGAGCGATTTTCGCTGATTTTTTCAAATTGTGAGAGCCAAAAACCCTTGTAATATCAAGGTTTTTTCGACTACTCAACAGCCACTTTGGGTCACTCAAACTCTATAATGAAGCCTATATTTTGTAACGCAGTGTTTTATTGTGTGCTACATATTGTATAGGAATTCTTTGAATTCTACGGATTATTTTGTTTTTAGGTGGTTTTTGCAACCAAAGTGCAACCGAGAGTACCACTTATACACTTTCATCCCTGGAACAATCTGCTCTAATGTAAAGTTTTTTACTGCCATCTCTATAAACATCAGTGCAGGGTATACCAATTTTTTCAAAGCATTATCATAATTAATAACAGCGATAATTTCTGAAAAGTTTGTATATGGTATAGTATTTTGTCTTTTTTTGATAAAACGGTACCCCTTATATCCATGATAATAGTCATACTGGGTTATTTGCAGTTTTTCTTTGCTCCCATTAATATTGATGCCACAATCATCTCTAAGATGAATCATGAGTCCATTTATCGTTTTCGCTTTATGTGGGGGCTGATCGCCAAAATGACGGTAGAAGGATTGATGGCAATGAACGGTGACGGTATGCCAAAGGCTGCATTGGCAGCTTTGAATGCAAAATTAAATGAATATGATGTGGTAGAATAACTCCCTACAGCATAAGAGCAGCTGCTGTCTCAAGTGTATCTCTTGAGCATAGCAGCTGCTCTTTTATTTCATCAAGTTGAAAGGAGTTTCGTAATATTTCTATTCCAAATCCTCACCATTGGATTTGATACATTTCTGATACCAGTAAAAGCTGTCCTTTTTATAGCGGTTCAGCGTTCCCTGGCCCTCATCATCCATGTCTACATAAATGACTCCGTATCTTTTTCTCATTTCACCGGTGGAAGCTGATACCAGATCCACAATTCCCCATGGTGTATAGGCAATCAGATCTACACCATCCTGAATCGCCTCTGCCATAGCTTTGATATGGGCTTTCATGTAATCAATGCGATATGGATCGTGAACCGAACCGTCTTCTTCCAGTATATCCAATGCACCCAAACCGTTTTCAACTACCATGAGCGGAACTTCATAACGATCATTTAGTTCATTCAATGAATAACGAAGGCCATCCGGGTCGATTCCCCAGCCCCATTCAGAATACTGCAGATAAGGATTTTTATAACCGATGGTAAGGTTTCCAGCTCCATCTTTTTCTACATCCTTATGGGTCGTATGGCAATTCGTCATATAATAGCTAAAGCTGAAAAAGTCCACGGTTCCTTCCAGAAGAATCTTTGCATCCTTTTCAAAAAAGGCCGCATCCATCTCATATTTCTTCCATATCTTTTGTGCATAAGAGCCGTAATGACCTTTTACCATAACATCTCCTGCATAATAGAAGAAGTCCTGCACCCTCTGCTGATTTGCCAAAATATCCTTTGGATCACAGGTCAGAGGATAAGAATATAACCCCGCCAGCATACATCCCATCCGATACTGCGGATAATGCTCATGGGCATATTTTACAACCTTCGCAGATGCAACAAACTGATTATGAATTTTTATGTATCCCGGCGCAATCCTTTCCTTCGGAAGATCCGGATAAAAGGACGGCAGCATGATCTTGCTGTTGATCTCATTAAATGTCAGCCAGTAAGTAACCAGCTCCTTATATTCTTCAAAAATAACATGACAGTATTTTTCAAACAGTTCGATGGTCTGCTCATTTTCCCATCCACCAAGCTCTTCCTCTATATATAACGGATCATCATAGTGAGAAATCGTTACAAGCGGTTCAATATGGTTTCTTTTCAGTTCCTCAAAAACATCACGATAAAATTTCAGCCCTTCCGGATTCGGTTCTTCTTCTATTCCTTTCGGGAAAATACGAGACCAGGAAATAGACATACGAAACATATTCATACCCATTTCCGCAAACAGGGTGATGTCTTCCTTCCAGCGATGGTAAAAATCTGCACCAATATGATTTGGATAATATATATCTTCCAAAACGGCATATTTACCACCCTCCGGCATCCTGCCACTCATCTGGCTGTACATTCCGCCTGTTCCATCCGACAATCGATAGGTAATACAGCGAGGGGTGTCCTTGGTAGCACCTGTGGTCACATCTGTTAATGCCAGACCTCTTCCTCCTTCGTTCCAGCCTCCCTCATATTGATTCGCAGCGGTTGCACCACCCCAAAAAAAGCCTTTTGGAAATTTTGCCATTTTCTTACCTCCATTCTATTTCACAACAGCAAGAATGGTTTCTCCATGCTGATAATGTTTAAAATCAACTTCTACAACATCTCGATAATCTGCATAATTTGTTACAATTACCGGAATTTCTGTAGAAAATCCCGCTTTTTCGATTGCTTCTTTATCAAATGTCATAAGAAGCTGGCCTTCTTTCACGGAATCATTCTGTTTAATATTCATTGCAAAGCCTTTTCCATCAAGATTTACTGTATTAATACCAACATGAATCAGTACTTCCAAACCATTTTCACCGGAAATGCCAATTGCATGCTTTGTAGGAAATACAGTTGTAACAGTTCCCGCAATCGGCGCATATACCTTCCCGTTTTCCGGAAGAATCACACAGCCTTTTCCTAAAGTTTCCGCCGAAAATACAGGATCACTGCAGTCCTTCATCGCTTTTATCTCACCATCTGCCGGTGATTTTACTGCCAATGTTGCAGTACTTTTTTCACTACTTATTTCTGCTGTTGCTGTATCGTCATCTTTGAACAATGCCATACCGCTAAACAGAGATACCAAAAACGGAACCACTACGATCAGAAGCAGTCCTAAAATATTGGATTCTCCTGTCGGATTCAGATATCCAAGCATACCAACGATTCCAAGCCTTGCATAGGTATTCATTTTCATATTGAACAGACCAACCAGAAAACCGCCTGCTGCACCACCTAAACAGGTTGTAAGCAAGATCTGTTTTCTAGGAATAATTACACCGTACATTGCCGGTTCTGTAATCCCAAGAATAGAAGAAACCATTGCAGAAGCACTTTGAGATTTCAGCTCTACATTTTTAGACTTTAATGTTACTGCCAGCAAAGTTCCGCTAACTGCAAAACATACAATACCTGTAATACCAAGAATCAAACTAGGATTTCCCGCAATCAGATCATAGAAAGCAAACATTGTCGGTATTCCATGAACACCAAACATAACAAGGACCTGCCATAAACCGCCCATCAAAAGACCACCGATTACCGGCGAAAGAGCAAATAAATAATTTAATACAAAGTTAATTCCTGTACCTACCATATTTGCCAAAGGTCCGATCAGCAAAAATGTTATCGGGAATGCAATCAAAAGAGTTACAAGCGGTGTTAAAAATCCTCTCAGCAGCGGATGAATATGTTTTTGCAGGAATTTATATAAAGGAATCCCAAACAGTAACCCGAACAGAACAGGTAAAAAGCTGGAGGTATAGCTTGTATTTACCACATATCCAAAGAAGTTCAGGTCAACATTTTGGATTGTCGGATAAATTAATGCTGCACCTAACAGAAGTCCAAAAAACGGATCAATTTCATATTTTTTCGCAATGTTGTAGCCTAACATCATTGGAAGGAAATAGAAAATACAATCTCCCGCTGCATTTAACAGCATGTAAATTCCGGAATCTGTCGGCAATCCAAACATAACTACAATTGTAGCCAGACCTTTAATAATCCCGCAGGCACAAAGCAGGTTCAGGCAAGGTCCCATACCAGCCATGATGATACCCAGAAATTTATCCAGCAAGTTTCCTTTTTCCTTAGCGCCGGATGTGTCCTTGGCCACACTGTTCCCCAACTGAAGCATGACTTCGTCATACACTTCTGTTACATGTTCTCCAATGACAACCATATACTGGCCCATTGCTTTTACTACACTGATTACTCCGTCCAGTTTTTTCATCGCCTCATCCTGTGCCATGGATTCATCCTTCAAAGAAAAGCGAAGTCTGGTAATGCAATGTTTCAGTTCTTTAATATTTTCTTTTCCGCCAACATTTTTAATAATGTTTTTTGCTAACTGTATGGATGAAGCGGAATACTGTAACCGGATTTCAATGATGGTGGATGGAAAAATCGAAGCACTGGACACCCTACAACGGTTAAAAGAACGGTTTCATGCCCAAG
>ERZ1032130.177-NODE-177-length-19340-cov-5.529271_pt1 | contig 19340 bp, 16 predicted proteins | sample MGYA00517879_ERZ1032130 | MGnify/ENA primary metagenome ERZ1032130 (study PRJEB33719, sample SAMN04262597) | wastewater metagenome | biome: rural village; feature: animal feces; material: feces | host: Bos taurus | place: El Salvador | collected 2012-01-31 ...
ATCACTAAATCGCAAGAAAAATAGCAGCTTACGCATCATTTGCTGATGCTTTTCCCACAAATCTTTTCCGCTAACCGAAGGCAGAACTATCAAACTATGAAGTAGCGGCTGGAGGGGTGGGAGATCATGATGCCGCTGACGCTGGAGGCGGGACTCATGGCGCCATTCTCGGTGAGCGCAATGCCTATCTCTGAGAGCGGCATGATGCGGTCGATGATGAAAATCACTCTCTGGTCGGGCAGTGACGGATATCCGGCTGCCGGACGAATGCCTTGATAACTCTTGCGAAGCAGATTTCGGGGATACTCAGCCTCTTGGGGCGCGTATCCCCAATATTTTTTCCGCACTTGCTCGTGAAGCCACTCGGCAGCGGCTTCGACGATGCGGTCGGAGATGGATTGCAGCAGAATGAGGCGGTAATCATCGGCGCGTGCAGCCTCTATCATCGCGCGGATTTGGTCATCGACAGTGGCTGCAAACGTACCCACATAGTCAACTTCGGGCGACACGAAGTCGCTCAGTGCAAGCTGCACGCCGTCGGCACTCACAGCCTGCTGTCGCGGAGTGGGAATCACCTCATCTCCTATCACAATACTGTCGGCCTGCGAATGGGCTTCCCACAAACCCACAAGGCAGCGTGCACTGCAGCCCTCGGCAGCCATATTGTGCAGAATTGCTTCAGCCTCGGCACGAAGCTTTGCAGCCTCGTCGCTATCGCGACGCACCTTCCACACAGTGTAGAACGGAATCCAGTTGATATATTCAGCCAAATCACCCACATTCACATTCACTAAGTGCTTGCCGGGCATTGCCGGTACATAAGGCACATAATCGAGCTTAGGAGCACGACGGCGTGCCTCCTCGATGGATAGACGCGGCTTCACAGCCGAGTGTGCATCGCGCACCTGCTGCTGACGCTCGCTCCACTGCGCTACAAACGCCTCACGGTCGCCCAGAAGCTGCTGAGCCACCACCGGGAGCGTTGCTGCATCGCGCGTAAATACCACCGGTGCCGAGTATTCGGGTGCAATCTTCACCGCAGTGTGCAGCTCAGAGGTGGTTGCACCGCCCACAAACAGCGGAATCGTAAGTCCACGCTCCTGCATCATTGCTGCAAGTCGGCGCATTTCTTCGAGCGAAGGTGTGATAAGACCGCTCACTACCACCATATCCACATTCTCGGCAACGGCACGCTCAATGATAGTCTCGGGCGGCACCATTACGCCGAGGTCGATTACCTCAAAACCATTGCAGCGCATAATCACGCTCACAATATTCTTGCCAATGTCGTGCACATCGCCCTTCACGGTGGCAATCACAGCGCGACCGGCTTTCTTTGCCTCGCCCTGGCGCTGACGGTCGGACTCGATAAGCGGATTGAGCCACGCCACAGCCTGCTTCATGGTGCGGGCACTCTTCACCACTTGCGGAAGGAAGAGTTTGCCCTCGCCAAAGAGTTTGCCCACGTGGTCCATACCGGCCATGAGCGGTCCGTCAATCACAGCAAATGCCGAACCTTCCATCCGGTAGCACTCATCGAGTACAGCCTCTATGCCCTCGGTGATGCCGCGCACAATCATCATCTTGAGCCGCTGGTGTGCGGGAAGCGCAGCAAGGTCATCGGCTGCAGAGTTAGCCGCCACGGTTGCTCCACTCTGCTTCAGTGAGTTGGCAAGAGCCACCAGACGGTCGGTAGCCTCCTCGTCGCGGTTGAAAATCACATCTTCAATGGCAATGCGCAGTTGGGCGGGAATATCCTCATAGGGCATCAGTGCACCGGCATTCACAATAGCCATATCAAGACCAACGGCAATGGCATGGAAAAGGAAGGCAGAGTGCATCGCCTCGCGCACGAAATTGTTGCCACGGAAGGCAAACGACAGGTTGCTCACACCGCCACTCACCTTTGCTCCGGGCAGGTTCTTCTTTATCCACTCCACGGCACGGATAAAGTCGGCTGCATAATTGCCATGCTCGGCAATTCCGGTGGCTACGGTAAGCACATTGGGGTCGAAAATTATATCCTGGGGATTGAAATTGACTTTATTCACAAGAATATCGTAGGCACGGCGGCACACCGCAATCTTCCGCTCAAATGTGTCGGCTTGCCCCTCCTCATCAAATGCCATCACCACCACAGCAGCACCCATGCGGCGCACATAATCAGCCTTGCGGCAGAAAACGTCTTCACCGTCTTTAAGGCTGATGGAATTTACTATGCCTTTGCCTTGCAGACATTCGAGCCCGGCGCAAATCACGTCCCAGTTTGAGGAATCAATCATCACCGGCACACGCGCCACATCTGGTTCTCCGGCAAGCAGGCGCAGGAAGTGCGACATTTCGGCTGGAGCATCGAGCATGGCATCGTCCATATTCACATCGACCACCTGGGCGCCGTCGAGCACTTGGCGGCGAGCAATTTCCACTGCCTCGGCATAGTTTTTCTCGTTGATAAGGCGCAGGAACTTGCGGCTTCCAGCCACATTGCATCGCTCACCGATATTGAGGAAATTGGCATCGGGAGTGACCTCGCGCAATTCATAGCCCGAGAGCTTCATCATAGTCTTTGCCTCGTGGGCTTCGGATGCGCCATTTTGAGCCGCGTGAGCGAGTTCTCTCGGCTGATAGGCTTGCGCAAACAGGGCAAGGGCAGCAATATGCTCGGGAGTGGTGCCGCAGCAACCACCCACGATGTTCACAAGGCGTTTTTCAAGCATGGGGCGCACATGAGCCACCATAGTGTCGGGGGTTTCATCGTAGCAGCCCATCTCATTGGGAAGTCCGGCATTGGGATACACGCTCACCGGCAGCGTGGTAGCGGCTGCAAGCTGCTCAATCCACGGCAGCATACCCTCAGCACCAAATCCGCAGTTAAGTCCCACGCTCATGAGAGGAGCGTGAGCCACACTGGCAAGCATAGCCTCGATTGTCTGTCCGCTCAGCGTGCGGCCGCTCTCGGTAAGCGTCACCGAGAGCATCACAGGCACCTTCATCCCAAGTGAGCGCATTGCCTCGTCGGCAGCCCATAGAGCAGCCTTGGCATTCAGTGTGTCGAATACGGTTTCTATCAACAGGCAATCGACTCCGCCCTCAATCAGAGCCGAAATCTGGGTGAAATAGGCATCGGTGAGTTGCTCCCACGTGATAGCACGGGCAGCAGGGTCATCGACCGAAGGCGACATCGACAGGCTGCGGTTAGTGGGACCCACGCTGCCAGCCACATAGCGCAATGCGCCGTCATGCTCACGGCTCCACTCGTCGGCTGCGCGGCGTGCAAGCCGGGCGGCTGCAAGATTGATTTCAGCGGCATAGGCTTCAAGATGGTAGTCGGCAAGTGAAATGGCATTGGCATTGAATGAGTCGGTCTCGATAATATCGGCACCGGCATCGAGATAGGCACGGTGAATGCCTTCGATAACCCTCGGGCGTGTGAGCACGAGCAGGTCGTTGCAGCCACGCAACTCACAATTCCAGCTTTCAAACTTATCTCCACGAAAATCGGCCTCAGTGAGACCTTCACGCTGTATCATAGTACCCATTGCTCCATCGAGAATGAGTATTCTTTTGCTGTCGATAGTCATAATTCCCAAAATCTTATCTGTTTATACCCAAAAATCCCAATATATATTAAAAGAAGGGTGCATCAATCGTTGAAACCGACGCACCCTTGAGTTTCCGTAATATTATCTACCCACACCTCAGAAGCTTTGCTGCTTCATCGGTCTGAGCAATCAGTTCTTTGCTTTAGAAGAACAAGAAGCGTTTCTTCTTCTTTTTGCCTTCGCCCTCCACGTAGCCATAGCCGTAGTTGCCACTGCCGTAACCGTAGCCATAGCCATAACCGTAAGTGCCATAGCCATAGCGCTTACTATCTACTTTTATGTCGTTAAGCAGGAGCGCAAGGTTCTTGAAGGTCTTGTTGCGATACATACGGTCGAGGTCGTAGATGTAACGCTTGTCAATAATGCCGTCGCGGATTACGTAGAGTGTGATATCAGCCACACGTTGCACAATAGAAGCATCGGCAATCACGGTGTAAGGCACAGTGTCGAGGAAGATGATGTCGTAGCGACGACGCAGCTCGGCAATCATCTGCTCAAAGCGCTCGCTCATGAGCAAGTCGCTCGGGTTGGGAGGCAACGCGCCCACTGAGATAGTGTCGAGATTCTTGTGGATAGTGCCCTTTGTGATAATTTCATCAAGGCTATCAATGCGTCCCGAGAGATATGCACTGATTCCAATATTGCGCTTGCGTCCTCCAAGATACTTCGAGAAGTTACCCTTGCGGAGGTCGAGGTCGATGGCAATCACGCGCTTTCCGGCGTGGGCGAAAGAGAGGGCGAGGTTTACCGATACAAACGATTTACCCTCGTGAGGCACGGTAGAAGTCATCTGAATTACAATTCCCTCACCGTCCTTGCTCTTCACCATATACTCGATGTTACCGCGAATGATACGCAAAGCCTCAGAGATGCGGTCCTTACCGGTCTCGGTAACGATAATTTCCTGGTCTTGCTGCTCCTTCTTCTTGCAAGGCAGCTCGCCCACGATAGGAATATCGGTGATAGCTTCCACATCTTTGCGAGTGTGAATCTTGGTGTCGAGCGAGTAGATCCAGAAAATCAGATAGATGATACCTGCAGGGATAAGCACACCAAGCAGGAAGCCGATGATGAGGATATTGATAGTCTTGGGGAACACCGGTAGGTCGTCGCCACCGGCATTCTCAATGATTTTTGCGTTTGGCTCGGTGATTGCAAGCTGCAAGGCGTTCTCCTCACGCTTGTTGAGCAGGTAGAGGTAAAGCTCCTCCTTGATCTTCTGCTGACGGATCACATTGTTGAGTTCCTTCTCCTGAGTGGGCACCGATGTGATGAGGCGCTTCGACTTGCGCTCCTGCACCTGTGCTTGCTGCAACTTGATTTGCAGAGTGCGCAGATAGCTGTCAACCGAACTGTTGATATTGTTTTGCATTGCGGTGAGAGCCTTGTCGATCTCAGCTACTACAGGGTTGGCAGTGCCCGACGATGCAGCAATCTTCTCATAGCGCAGACATTCCTCGTTGTAGTCACCAATCTGCTTCTCCACTCCCATATCGGCAATACCCGTGTTGGCAGGGATAAGTTCGTGGCTCTTCATCTTCGACATATAGTCCTTGATGTAGTTAGCAAGCATAAGCTGCATCTCCACCTCGGCTACGGCATCTTTATAGCGTGTTCCATCAGTGACAAGTACACCGGCAGCCGACTGAATGTCGGGGATATTGTTGCGAATCTTGAGCGACTCAATCTGGGTGTCGATGCCGCCAAGGTCGTTAGAGAGAGCCGAGATACGGTCCACGATGAAAGTCTCAGTGCTGAGAGCCACACGGTTCTTATCGTTGATTACGTCCTGGTTGTAGGCAGCAATCAAGTTGTTAAGTATATCCTTAATCATTGAGAAGTTCTCACCTTCGAGAGTGAGGCAGAGTACCGAAGTCTCTTTATCGGGCTTCTTTACCTCAAGTTTCTCGCTAAGAGCAAGAGACAGCTGGTGTGCATTGCGCACGCGCACAATCACCTTCTCTCCCACCGAACCGGTATTGAACTTTGCAGTTTTTGAGATGCTGAAAGAGTAATTGTCCGGGGTCTTTGGGTTGTCGTCGGTGAAAGTAAAAGTCACCGTCTGCCCATATTTAGCGGTTTTCCACGACTCATCATCACTGCCGGGAACCATATAGCGATATTCAGAGCCACTCACAGGAAGCACTTCCACCATATATCCACGCTTAGCCACCTCGCCGGATGGTATGAGCGCTATAGGAGTATCGTTGTAGATATTCACATAGCGAAGCATCGGCTTGCTGTAGTATTGGCATGCAAGTCCGAGCTTCTCAACCACCTGATCCATAAGATTGGTCGATTTAATCACATAGATTTCATTCTCCACGGCGTTAGCCTTGTTTCCCAGACCAAGGTCGGAGAAAAGTTGCATCTCTCCCGATACGCCCGACTTCTTGTCGGTCTTAATCAAGATGTATGCCGATGAGCTGTAACGCTGTGTCTGTGACTTGGCAAACACCAACGCCAGCGATACGCACGCGAAAAGCGACAACACAAACCAATACCAATTTTGCCCGCACGCGGCAAAAAAGTCACGCATTGAGACAGCCGATTCGGCGTTCTCCTCGCGTTCAATCTGATTTCTTTCCTGTTCTTGCATCTACTAAATAAGTCAAAAAAATTATTAGCTTATACTTGGCTATTTCATACTATAATTTCTCCAAGCTTGTATTTCAATGTGCAAAGATAATCAATTATTCCTATAAAAATTAAAAAAGTGACAACAAAAAAAACACCGCCTTCCAATTTTCACCATCTTTTTCACCTAATTTCACACATTCCACACACTTACACCCCTCACAGCCCCCTCCGTAACCCGAAATCTGAAACCTGAAACCCATAACCAGTAACCTCTTACCTCTTACCTCTTACCCACCTTCTCAGGATGCTTGGCAATAAATTCCTTCCACGAGCCACAGCTTTTCTGCGCCAGCGGCTTACTCGACTCATAGAAGTGGCAAAGTGCCGCTGCAAGAGCATCGGTAGCATCAAGAAATTCGGGCATTCGTTCACGCGGGATATTCAGTATGCGACGTAGCATCTCAGCCACCTGCTCTTTCGAGGCACCTCCATTGCCCGTGATAGCCATCTTTATCTTCAGCGGAGCATATTCGTGAATGGGAATGTCGCGATGCAGTGCAGCCGCCATCGCCACACCTTGCGCTCTGCCAAGCTTCAGCATCGACTGCACATTCTTGCCGAAAAACGGAGCCTCAATAGCCATCTCGTCGGGCAGATATTGCTCTACCAGCCCCAGCACGCGCTCAAAGATGCGGTGCAGGCGCATATAGTGGTCATCGAAGCGGCTGAGCTTTATCACACCAAGGGCAATCACTGAGGGATTTTTCCCCTTGATACCCAGAATGCCATAGCCCATCACATTGGTGCCCGGGTCAATTCCTATGATAATGCGGTCGAAGTCGTTCAGTTCAGGCATTATATCTCGATTTTTTGCATCAGTGTGGAGAAACCTGCCACGTGTGTGCCAAATTGCCGCTCAATCTCAGCCACAAGAGCAGCCCCGGTGCGGCGATACCACACCTCGAGGGCATCGACGCTGGGTGCGTGAAACTGAAGCGAGTAGCTGTTGCCGTCGCTGCCTTCCTCTCGCCCCATGATAAGCGTGAACTGAGGCTGCGTGAGTGTACCACACTGCACGGCCTTGGGTATATAGCTACTTTTCACCCACTCAATAAATTCACGCTCACGGCTGTCGGCAACGTGGTATGTAGTGTTGAATATTATCATCGCTTGTGTCTTTTTTTCAGGATATACCCCTGTTTAGGCTATCGCTCCTCAAATGTCGTTACCACACGCTTGCTCTTGCCGCGCCACGGCAGAGTGGTGTCAAATTCCTTGAAAGTAATAGCCACCTTGTGACCCGTCTTCTGCAGGCGCATCAAGTCGCGGGCAATACTGTCGTTATCAATTGAAAACTCAAACTCGCGGGTGATGTCGGGCACCGAGTCGTAGAGCATACCCACAGTGAGCATCTTACCCTCGAAAGTCTTGAAAATGCGGCCTTCGCAGCGCACCTCATCGATATAGCCCACCTGCTCCTGCTCGCTCACCACAGGCACCCAGAAGTACATCCACACCCACAGCGCCACGCCAATCACGAGCAGTGCACCCACCACGGCGGCAGTGGTGCGGAGCCAGTTGTATTTCATGTTGATGGTCACCTTATCCAGCTCGCGCAACTCTTTCTCGTCGGCACTCTCCTGCTTGGTGTCCTTCTTGTCATCAACAACAAATTCATCATCAAAATAATCGTTTTCCTCGCTCATAGCCTGAATCTATTATTCTTTATATTAAAAACCAATATATACCTGCAAAAGTTGTTACAGCTTCATTCCGTCGCCCGAGGTGTTCACCACCGTCTTGCCGCTCTTGATGCGGCTTCGGTCGATTTGCATCGAAGCAAAGGCGTAGATGCCGAGCACGATGAGAAGCACCGTCTGCACGCCCCACACCAGCATGGCAAACGCCGAAGCGTTGCTGTCGAAATTGGCCGTATCGAACACGCCCACGCCATAGAGCGAGAGGCCGAAGATGATGGCAATGTGCCACGAACCGAGTCCGCCATTCGTTGGCACTCCCATACCGATACTCGACAGCACGAAGAGCACCAGAATCGGCACCACGCCCAGGTCGGCAGTGAATGAGAATGCAAAAGTGGCGATATAGAGCTGCAGATAGTAGCAACCCCACACAAGCACCGTGTAGAGCAAGAACCACCACTTTCCGTCCATCTTAGTGATGGCAGAGAAGCCATTCCACAAATTGAGCACCATTGTGCGCACCTTCAGTATCAGTCCGTTCTGCGTCTTCATGGTGAAGAGAGCGACCAGCGCGCCCACCATCACCACAGCGGCAATCCACAGCAGCGGCGACTTGAGCATATTCTCAATTCCATCTTTGATTTGCGGATATGTTGAGAGGAACTGCATGAACGCATCTTGCGCCAAGAAGAATGTGAATACCGTAAGCAGCAGCACGGTGACAGTGTCGGTGAGACGGTCGGCTACCATTGAGCCAAGCACAGTGGTAAACGAAGCCTTTTGGCGGTCGGCAATATATCCTGTGCGCCACACCTCGCCAAGTCGAGGGAAAATGAGATTCACGGCATAAGTGCCGAAAATTGAATTTATCAGCGCACTCAGCGGCGCATCTACGCCTATCGCCCTAAGTTGCAGGCGCCAGCGCATTGCACGGAAAATGTGGCTGAAAGTGCTCACCACAATCACAGGCAGGAACCACCAGTAGTTTACATCGCTCTTTATCACGCGCTTCATCTCCTCAACATCTACGTTGGCATAAAGGAAATAAAACAGTCCCACTCCTATTATCACCGGAACGAGATACTTGAGGATATTCGTCAGAATCTTCTTCACAACCTTAATATCTATTGATTCAACACATAATTTTTGCAAAAATACACATAATCCGTGAAAAATCACCAACCCACCCCCAAAAAAGTAATTCTCTTCACATTTGCCACTGGAGTGAATGGGCAAGGAATATGGCAAAGGCTGCCGTCGCGAGTGGGTGGCAGCCTTTGCTGTGTGGCGGCTTCTTCAGTGAGAAGCGTGTGGGGGTGGTGCGTGAAGAGGGATTAGTAGAGATTGCGAATGCTGTTGGCGCCCTCAGTGGCATAGTCGATTGCTGCCACAGAGTGAATCTCGGCAGAGTCGAAAGTGGGAATGCCAAGCTCCTTCTGTGTGATTAGAAGCGGAATCTCAGTGCAGCCAAGAATCACGCCCTCACCACCCTCGCCGACAAGGCGATTGATGATGCGCTTGTAGCCCTCGCGCGAGTGATTCACAATGATGTCGTTGCACAGCTCGTCGAAAATCACATTGTTGATATAGTCGCGCTCCTCAAGAGTGGGGATAAGCACCTCCAAGCCATATTTCTCTTCAAGCTTGTTCTTGTAGAATCCGTCTTCCATAGTGTGCTTGGTGCCAAGAAGAATCACCTTGTGTAAGCCCTTCTTGTAAATCTCGCTTCCTACGGCATCGATGATGTTAAGCACGTGGATACCCACCTGCTCCTCAATGACACCGGCAAGAGAGTTGAGCGTGTTGGAGGCAATGACAATGAAATCGGCACCACCGGCCTTGAGACGCTCGGCAGCATCTACCATCATAGCGGTCATCATCGTCCAGTCGCCCTTTGCAGCCTGACGCTCCTGCTCGGCAAACGAGTGGAAGGGAATTGAGTACATAAGGAAATTGGCAGAATAGAGCGAGCCGAAACGGTCGCGCATAATTTCGTTCATACGGCGATAATAGGTGTCGCTCGAAGCCCAGCTCACACCACCAATCACGCCGATCACCTTTGAAACGGAGTCTTTCAGATATTCTTTCTGTTCCATAAGAGGGGGATAATTATTGTTTTAATTCCAGTTGTGTTAATTTGCTGCAAAGATAAAAAAATCCCGTTGAAAATAGCTATCTTTGCAGAAAGAAAAACCAAAACTCATCAAAAAAACATATATATGGCAAAAATTGGTTCCGTAACTACCTCGATTGGTAGAAAAGCATTGTTATTGGGAAGTGGAGAGCTGGGCAAGGAAGTCGCAATTGAGCTGATGCGCCTTGGCGTGGAAGTGGTGGCTTGCGACAAATATGCCGGCGCACCTGCCATGCAGGTGGCTCACCGCTGCCATGTGTTCAATATGCTCGATGGCGCAAAATTGCGCGAAATCATAGAGCTTGAGCGTCCCGACCACATCATTCCCGAGGTAGAGGCGATAGCCACACCCACTCTGGTAGAACTTGAAAAGGAGGGATTCCATGTGACTCCCACAGCTAATGCTGCATTACTCACGATGAACCGCGAGGGAATACGCCGCCTCGCTGCCGAGGAACTTGGCATCACCACCTCGCGCTATGTGTTTGCCTCGACCGAGGAGGAATTCCGCGAGGCAGTGGCCTCAGTGGGTGTGCCGTGTGTGGTAAAGCCCATCATGAGCTCATCGGGACACGGACAGAGCGTAGTGCGCAGCACCGACGACATCGACCGCTCGTGGCACATTGCCCAGGAGGGCGGACGTGCAGGTGCAGGCCGCGTGATTGTGGAAGGCTTTGTGGATTTCGACTATGAGATAACACTGCTCACAGTGCGCAGCGTGAGCGGCACCGAATTTTGCGAACCAATTGGTCACATACAGATAGATGGCGACTACCGCTACTCGTGGCAGCCTCAAGCTATGACTCCGGCTGCCAAGGCAAAAGCACAGGAGATAGCCAAGAAGGTGACCGACGCGCTCGGAGGCTACGGCATCTTCGGCGTGGAGATGTTCATCAAGGGCGACGATGTGATTTTCAGCGAAGTATCGCCTCGCCCACACGACACCGGCATGGTGACAATGATTTCGCAGGATATGAGCGAATTTGCCCTCCATGCTCGCGCTTTGCTGGGGCTTCCTGTTCCGGCAATCCGTTTCTACGGGCCATCGGCATCGCGTGCCGTGGTGGTGGAAGGCGACACCAACCGCATTGAGATGGACAACCTTGAGGCTGTCCTCGCCGAGCCGGGCACACAAATGCGCATCTTCGGCAAGCCCGAAGTGGTGGGTCATCGCCGTATGGGCGTGATTCTTGCCACCGACGAGAGTGTGGAAGCTGCACGCAAGAAGGCTGAACGTGCCTACGAAGCCCTGCGCGTGAACGTGCTTCCGCGCGAATAACAGCATTTCCCGGCTTGTCAGCGCAGGCTTCTTTCGATAGAATATAGAAATGGGGTGAGCCACATCGGTTGGCTCACCCCATTTTTATGTCTTTATACGCCGCAGCACGCTCAAAAGCAGTAGATGTAGGCTACGGTGCTGAGGCTGATTACTATCCAAAGAAGCACTCCCTGAATTAGCGGCTTCACGCCTACGGTCTTGAGCACATCGAGCGAAAGCGATGCACCGATGAAGAAGAGCGTGACGGTGAGCGACTTGCGTGCTATGCCATTGATGAAGCTGCCTATGGCGCTGCCCATCTCAGTAGGCTCAAGCACATAGGTGTTGAAAATCATTGCGAGCACAAAGAAGAGGATAAACCATGGAATGCTGATGCGCTGACCCTTGCTCTTGAATATCAGCGAGCTTACGAGTGCAAGCAGTATAATCCACAAGGCACGGGTGAGCTTGATGGTGGTAGCTATCTGCAATGCCTCTTCGCCGTAAGCCTGTCCGGCTCCTACCACCGAACTTGTGTCGTGAATGGCTATGGCTGCCCATGTGCCAAACTGCTGCTGAGTCATTCCTAAAGCCTCGCCGATGGGAGGGAAAATGAAAAGCGCAATGGCGTTGAGAATGAAAATTGTGCCCAGCGAAACCGACATCTCGGCATCTTTGGCTTTCACCACAGGGCCTACGGCTGCAATGGCACTTCCGCCACATATTGCCGTACCCGAACTGATGAGATAGGAAGTGATGCGATCGACCTTGAGGAGCTTGCGCCCGATTATCCAGCCTATGAGCATGGTGCCGACAACCGAAATGATGGTGAACGCCATTCCTTCAGCTCCCGACTGCAACGACTTCTGGAGATTCATTCCGAATCCCAAGCCTACCACTGAATACTGAAGGAGCATCTTCGATGCCTTCTTGTTGAACTTAGGGAAAGGCTGCCCGAGAGTGAGAGCAAAGACAAGTCCCAGAAACAGTGCCACAGGCGGTGTGACCCAGCTGCCCAGGAATCCGGCACCGGGAACGTAATCCATCAAGAGGCAAAGCGACATAATGGAAAGAAGTGCTATATACACTTGCTTGCTGTAATTTTTCATATTTTAGTTACTTTTATTAGAAAAACGGTGCAAAATTACTGCAACAATGCATTAATTGCAAGCAAATTGCAATTTTTATGACCAAAAAAAGGAGCAACCCGAAGGTCGCTCCGAATATAAGATGTGCCGAAAAGCATTACAATGCTATTTTCTGCGAGGCTGAGCCTTGGCGAACGATGTAGAAACCTCTACCGGGGAGGGTGATTGTAGCCTCGGCGCTGCGGGCCACAAGCTCTCCGGCGGCGTTATACACCTCAATGGCTTCATCAGAAGCCGAAACCACAGTGATTTCGTTGCCCGACTTAGTCACGGTGAATTGAGGCTCGTGGGCGAGCTTCACAGCCTCCACGGCATTCACTTCTATGCCGTTAGGGTCGTTGTAGAAGAGTGTCACATCGTCGATGTAGCAATTGTTGCTGCTTGAGATTCTGAACATAGCCTTCTCAGTGGCACTGCAGCTGAATTTGACAGTTTCGCTCTTCTCCTGAGGCTCGATAACGGTGCGTTGCATTTTGTTGTTGCCATAGATTTCGGTCCAGGTGATTCCGTCGTCGGTTGAAACTTCCACAGTGAACGTCACCTTAGCCGAGAACGAAGGGTTCCACACCTTCATCTCGAGTCCGTCGATGCGGCGTGCATGAATGGTGCCGATTGTCACATTGCCACCACGCTTTATCTTGAGCGAACGGCTGCCATTTCCTTTCTCATAGCCAAAGTTGTCGATTAGCGAATTTGTCAGGTTCCAGTCGGCATAATAACCGGTTACCAAGCCGTCGGAAGTCTTGACAGGCATATTCTCAAAATCCTCGGTAGCCGAACCCGAGAAGTCGTTCTCTACCACGAAGTGCACCACGCCGTCGGCATCTTGGCTAATGCCTGAGAGTGTGAGCGGTGTGGGCTTACCCGACCACGACAGCAGATTGGCAGGAGTGGTGGAATTATTCAGCAGTGTGACATTGCCCGTACCGGGGAACGCGTCGCCGGCTGTATCGCTGCCTCTTTCGGGATTGGCCCTGACGAGTTCGTAATAGTTGTGAGCCGGATTGGCATTGATAGTATTATTGCTCCAGGGAGAAGTGGAGGTGGAATCTACACGGAACACGAGCATGCCATTGCCGGGAAGATATTTATCCCATTTAGCCGATTTACTGCGATTCTCGAAGAGGAAAAACTCCTTTTTCACAGCCGACTCAATGCGATAGCTTTCGCCGGCATCGGTGATAGGATTGAGTGAATATGCGCCGGTCTCAGTAATCGTAGTGGGCTGTGAGAAGCCCGACTGCATACGCTCCAATGACGAATAGCCCACCGGGGTGCGTCCCTTGTTGTTGTAGCTGCCTCCTGCCATCACCGACCAGGAGCCCGGATCGAAACTCTGGCCACCGCCACCTGAATAGTCGGTGTCGTATTCGTCCATCAGCCCGAGCACGTGGCTGAACTCGTGGCAAATGGTGCCGATTCCATCGATGACACCATTAGGCTCATTGCCATAGAACTCGGTGGAGCAGGCATAGCGGTCGGTATATACGCCGTCGAGCGACTTCATTACCGACCATGCGTGAGGCCACACATAGCTCTGGTTGTTTCCGCCAAAGTTAGAGCCGTATCCGGCGAAGATAATGTAGAACATATCCACATAGCCATCGTGGTCGCTATCATATTGGCTGTAATCGACCAATGAATCGGCGGCATCGAGCACTGCGCCTACCACAGTGCTGGCATAATTGGTCTGGTTGATATAGGTCTTGGAATAATTAATTTTTACCGGACCTACGACATCAAACTGTGGGTCGAACTGCCCGAAAGAGTTGTCATAAAAATAATCGCGGACACTGCCGGTGTAGGGGTCGATATTATCGCCATTCCCCACCTGCGGGACACCGCTGAAATTCGACTTCGACACAAGGTCGGTGAAGACGGCATTAGCATCGCTGCGCGAGAAAGAAAGGTCGCTATACTCGGCAAGAATCACCAAGCCACGGAAATTTTCATAATCATACTCGGCAGCTTTCAGCGAAGAAGAGCCCGAAGTGCTACCCATAGCCGACTTGAACTCCCTGCGAGCCTCCTTGGCTTTCTGCAATGCGCTCTCGGCGACAAGACGCTTGGGGAGCGACTCAAGCAGCATCACCTCTTGCGGCGAACGTGTCGCAGCATCGTGAGCGATTACGGAGGTTGCAACAAGACTGTCGCCCGACGGCTGGGCGTAAACATAGAAGCCCTCTGAATTGCGCATCACCGTGTAGCCATCTACTGTGGTGTGATAATTCAGAAACTCATCGCCTATGAGCCGTAGAGTCACAGTCGAGCCATCAGGCTGCTTGACGGTTGTAAATCCGGGAGCGGCCGGGACTGCGTAGGCACTCACTGCACACGCAAAACCCGCAACTAACGAAAGTAGAAATTTTTTCATAATTTTTAATTGTAGATATGATTCTTCATAACTTTTGAAGTCACAAATTTCTATATTTTTTTTTGAAATATCAAAAAGTCTTTCACTATTTTTGCAAAATCAGTTACTTTTTGTTGCATAATTAATATTTATACATAATAACTTTGCAGAAAAAACGCAAATACTATGGGAAACACGAATCTTGACCAACTTGGATTGATGCCGGTGCTCATGCTGATGCTCGGCGAGTATGTGATGGTGCTGCTGGCTGTGATTGCCGATTTGGTGAGCGGCTTGCGCAAGGCAAGAATGCGCGGAGAGGCACGCCGCAGCAAGGCCCTGAGGCGCACGGTGGATAAACTGTGCCGCTACTATAACGCGCTGTTTGCACTGTCGGTAATTGATGCGATGCAGATGGCGGCGGTAGCCTATCTGGGTGTGACCGGCGCGGCGAAGCTGCCAATGCTGCCGGCATTTACGCTGTTTGGGGCAATCTGCATCGCCATAATCGAGGTGAAAAGCATCTACGAAAAGGCAAGCGAGAAGCAGCAAGCCGAAGCCGACGAGGCTGTCCGCACTCTGCTGAAGCTCATAGGCGACGTGCAGAAAATAGAGTGGAATAAACTGCTTGAGCAGTGGGCGAAAGGAGGTGAGCGATGAAATATTTCACAATTGATGAATTGACGGCATCTGCAACAGCCCGGAAAGACGGAATCGACAACACTCCCCCGGCTGAAGCCCGCAAAGCTCTTGTGGAATTGGTGGAGGCAGTACTCGACCCTCTGCGCGAGGCTTGGGGGAAGCCTATCAGGGTGAACAGCGGCTACCGCTCGGCTAAACTGAACCGCAAGGTGGGAGGTGCCACCACAAGCCAGCATCTGCGTGGCGAGGCTGCCGACATCACAACCGGAACACGCAGCGGGAATCTAAGTCTCTACGCCCTGCTACGGCAGTTGAAGCTCGAAGTGGACCAAGCCATCAACGAGCACAACGGGCAGTGGCTTCATGTGTCGCACACCAGCCGCCGCCCAAACCGCCACCAATATTTCAGCCAATAATGCGCTCAACCGTGGGCTTACTCAGCCCCCTCGGCGCACCACCGCCTCCTGCGATGAAGACAATACCTTGCGCGTGTGTTAAAGCATTGAGTGTTTTATTTGTCATCATAATGCCCCCAGGCTGAAATGATAAACACAATCACGGTAGTCTCGTTGACCATATACCTAATACGGTTTTTCTTGTCCAGCTGCCTTGACCATACCCCCTCCAGGTATCTCAACTGTTCCGGATGCCCTGTACCCGTATATGGGCGTTCCCGGAGTTCATCCAGCAGCTTCTCCAGCTTCTTGAAAAGCTGCGGAGATGATTTTCTCATTAACAGGACATGTTGTATCGCTTCTTTGGATAATTCTATCTCATACATTGCCTTCACCCTCTATACGGTTAAGAAAATCGTCAAGAGACTCGTTTTTAGCCATTCTGAAGGTATTTCCGTTCCTGACATCATCAATACCCCTCTGAATGGCATCCAGCTCTTCTCTTGAAGGAAAATCCCCTTCCCTGACCGCACACACCATGATAGGTGCCGCATTGCGTCGGGAGATCAGAATCGTTTCCGTCTCTGCCATTTCGAAGTATTTCTTCTGGTTGGCACGAAATTCGCGTGTTGTAACAATCTGCATAGTCCTAATATATTGGTTTACACTGCAAAAATAGGGATAAAAATCAATAAAACAAAAAGTTTTGCGTACTTATTTGTGTACACACGCGAAAAAATCGTTCATCAAAGAACGCTGCGCTGGCTTTTGCTTTCACAAACATTCAATAAGTCGTTTTTCGCGAATTTGGAGATCTTGAAGCCACATTCCGGCTAAAATTTTATGACTTGTTTTTAAGCATAGCTTATTATATCCTTATCAACTTTTTAAAAAAACGAATTTTTGAATGTTTTTTATGTGAATATTTCTTTGTGAAAAAAAGCAGAAAAACAAAAAGAACAGCCTGTCGTTGTTACTGTAAGATTTTGTATGTAAATTTGTTGACATTTGTTTTATTATTTGTCATAAAGTTACAAAAACTTTTTGACATGACAAAGCCCCGGCTTGTGAAAGTCAGGGCTTCGTTTTATGTGAACTGCTCATCCATTTTTAATGTTCTTCATCTGTTCGGTTTAAGATATTATCATTATTGCTTCTTTTCTTAAACGGATTATTTATCATATTGAATGTGTAGCGAGCCATTATCGTAACTCCTCGAGTATCATTTATATTGTGATTATAAATATATGTATTATGATAACGGTTCTCACTCCATTTAGCCATACTTCTTCGCAATAAATCATTAGCAGTTACTCCAACTAACAACTTACCTTTACACAAGATTGTCATAGCACTTAAATCAATCGTTGCTGTTGGAGCCATTACATAATAACCTTCATTTGATTTTGAATTATATCCAAATTTAGTGCCTAACATATATTTATTAGCGATAGTAAATTCCAAGTTTGCATATACACTCCATCTCAAATCATTTACTTTTATTGTCTCATTCAAATATGGATATGAGATATTTGGTATTTTCGCATCAGCATGAAGTCCCATATTAAACCAATTTTTTTGATAAAAATAATCTGCAGATATTGACCAAATCTGTGAACGATCAATGTTAATAGGTTTCTCAACAATATTATTTTCCTCATTTAAATATACTGTAGTTATTTTATCTGTAATATTCCGATATGCCAATTCTAAATTTACCCCAAATAGATTTGCACTAAGATTAATACGGTCAGTGAACGAAGGTTTTAGCAATGGGTTACCTGTAGAATATTCATTTTCGTTTATATAATAAATCGTAGGTCGCAATTGCGAATAAGTAGGGCGTGCAATTGTTCTTCTATAATACAATGTGAGATTTACATTTTTATTGAACTTATATCCAAAACTTATATTCGGCAAGAGGTTGGAATATGATTTTGAAAAATCATCAGTCTGTTCTCTATTGTCAAATATTTTCACATCAGTATAGTCATATTCATAGCGAAGTCCCCCTTTTAGCGTAAATTTATTCCATTTGCGTGAAAATGTATAATAAAACGAAGCATATCCATTATCTCGTTCGCTGTTTTGAATGTCATTATTCATAATAACATCTCCACTATTATTTACATAACCGGCATTTGCTCCGATATTGCTTTTCAGTTTTCCTGATGTGAAATTATAGTCTGCCGACAATGTGTATATATCATAATCATTAATATTCTTTATTGCATTATTTATGCTATTTCCTGTATGCAAATTTATTTCTTCAATATCCTTATAATCATTATGAACTGTTGTAGCATAGTCTGCGACGATCAGCAAATTAGATGTTTTGTTTCTGGTCCATTGATAACTTGCAGAAACACTATGACGATCATTATTATAATCCATTGACGCAGGATTATTGTATAAATAATTCATTCCATTATCAAAGATGTTTAATATATTGTCATTATTCATATCCGTTCTGGAGAAAACTCCATTATATTGCAGGCCTAACACACTTTTTCTATTTAGAGCATAATTCACACCTGCAAATAAATTCCAGTTATGAACTCTTGCCGAATAATTAGTAGTGTCAAACTTTTCATATATTCCATTCTCTTTGGTAATTATAGTATGACTATCATTATAGCCCTCTGTATTTCCCAATGTGTAACTTAATGAAACATTTCCTGACAAATTACCATTCTTACCATCTACTGTAAAATTTGTAGTATTGCTCACTCTTTGCTTTATATCAACAGCATCTAACAAACTAGCAGCAAGATAATCTTTTATAGGTTTCTTTGTGTAAATTTTTATTACACTTTCGGTTTGAGAACTGTACTTTGCATCTGGTTCTCGTATGATTTCAATTTTGCTCACATTGCTTGGGCTTAATGCTCTCAATTCTGAATTATTCATTACCTTTTTATCGTTTATGTATATTTCAGAAGAACCTTTCCCTATCACAGAAATGACATCATTGTTATCAACTATAACTCCGGGGGTCCAACGCAACATATCAATACCATTCCCGGCATTTCCCATGATTGTTCCTGATAAACTGCGAATGGTATAATCTGCTCCGTCATGTTCAACACTAAGTTTCGGAGCTCTAACCACTACTTCATCTAACATATGTGACTTGGGCTCTAATTGAATATTTCCCAAATTCAAAATAGACGAACTATTTATATCAGTAATCTCTTTTTCCCAATCAGCATATCCCAAACACTTCAATACAACCTTTATGTTCCCCGATATATCCTTTATTGAGACATTTATATTTCGGTCTATTCCACTAAATACGGCTACATTTCTATTTGTGGAGTCCACTGAGTTTACATGTACCGTATAGATTATATCTGGGTCATCATTTAATATGAAACCTTTTATTATTGATGCATTTGCTATTATATTGCAAATAATCATGAGAACTATTGTTAAATAAAAACGAGCCATATAAATTTAAATTAATAAAATTTGTTATTTAACACTTTAAGATATATATCCTTTATTTTCTCAATATTGAATCTTTCT
>ERZ1032130.178-NODE-178-length-19084-cov-5.157549_pt1 | contig 19084 bp, 11 predicted proteins | sample MGYA00517879_ERZ1032130 | MGnify/ENA primary metagenome ERZ1032130 (study PRJEB33719, sample SAMN04262597) | wastewater metagenome | biome: rural village; feature: animal feces; material: feces | host: Bos taurus | place: El Salvador | collected 2012-01-31 ...
GAAGTAGATATTTTTTCATAATAATAATAAAAAAATGAATGAGTTAAAATATACTTTATTTTAGTCAGCAAGACCGGGGTTGGCAGCTATCGCGGCACTTGGAATGCGCAATGTGTAGCGGCTGTCATTGGCATTGAGAGTGTAGGTCTCGTTGCCGTAGGTCTTCGTCAGCTCGGGGCGTGTGGTGCGGCGGAGGTCAAACCAGCGGTGACCCTCAAACGCCAGCTCGCGGCGACGCTCGGCATAAATCTCCTCGCGCAGCTCAGCGGTGTCCATCGCGTTCACGGCAGCCTCACGCTCGGTGTAGTATGCGTCCTTGTAGCGGCTCTTCATGAGCGGAAGCAGATAGCTGCGGGCTTCATCGTTGTCGCCGCTTTCAAGGGCAGCCTCGGCAGCGTTGAGGTAGATTTCACCCGTGCGGAAGGAGCAGGCATAATTGTTGCTGCCGCTCTTCAGGAGCTGTATGTTGGAGGCAGTCACCTGCTTATAGTATTTCGCGCGGCGCAGGTCGTTGCTGTTGTAGGCGCGGAAGAGGTCGCGGTTCACCTTGCCGGCGCGGGCGTAGGTGGCAGTCATCACCTCCTCAAGTGCGATAATCGACTCCACCGAGTTGTAGGCGTTGGGCAGCTCGGAGTTGAGGTCGGAGAGAGCTGATTTCTTGGCTAAAACGCGCTTTGAGGCAGCCAAGGCATCAGCCCAGCGACCCATGTAGAGATACACACGCGAGCGCAGTGCATCTACCGATATGGTGGTGAAACGATAGTTGAGACCCGTCTGCCACTCCTCCACATTGATAAGCTTTTCGGCAGCATCGATGTCGCTGATGATTTGGTCAAACACATCGCCCACAGAGCTACGTGAGAGCACGGTGTAGGGGTCGGTGTCGAGCTTCAAGGGTACAGCTTTCGAGCTGTAGGGGTCGGCAAGCGCAGTGTAAGGTTCGCCGTAGAGATTCACGAGGAGGAAGTGCATATAGGCGCGGAGCATGTAGCTCTCGCCTACAAGTTGGTTGATTTCAGCCTCAGAGCCTTCGGTGATTTTCTTGTGGCTCTCAATGGTGTAGTTTGCCTCATAAATCACCTGGTAGTAGCTTCGCCAGCTGAATGTGGAGGTAGCATCGTCGGGGCTGACGTCGTTCCACGTCCAGATGTCGCGGAAGCTGCTGATATCCTCCTGCGAGAGAGTAGCGTCCATGGTGAACTCATCGCTGCGGAAAGTGGCGAGACCGCGGTCTTCGGGCACAATCGAGTAAGCCTGGGTGAGCATCTCGCGAAACTCCTTGGCAGTGGTGATAATCACGCGCCCCGTGGGCTGAATGTCGAGGAAATCGTCGCAGCTGCCCATTGTGAGAGCCATTGCCGCAATGCACAAAGTCTTATATATTGTTTTTGTCATCATCATTCGTAGTGTTTTATTGAAAAATTTCGTCGTAAGTAGCATAATTTCTCTTACCTCTCACCTAAAAACTAACATTCAGGCTCAGTGATACCGATTTAGGAATGGGCTGCGCAAACTGGTTGCCCATGGTCTCGGGGTCGAGATAGTTCTTGTAGTCGGAGCCGAATACCAAGAGGTTGCGGCCTTCCACACCCACTGTCACCTTGTCGAGGTGAGCCTTCTTCGTCAGCTCAGAGGGTAGGGTGTAAGCGAGGCGCAGGTTTTGCAGGCGCACGTAGTCGCAGCGCTTCACCCATGTGTCGCTCATCTCATAGAGGGCAAACTCGGCATACTGTATGTACTCTGCCGGGCGGTCGGTGCTGTTGATTAGGCGTGGGAACGTGCCATTGGGGTTCTCGGGCGTCCAGCGGTTGAGTATGTCGCGGTTAGTGTTCATTCCGCGGTCGAAGTTGGCGAGCGAGTATGAGGGCTGGCAGCGCACAAACATCTTCAGGTTGAAGATGAAGTTTACGGCAAGCTCCCAGTTGCGATAGGTGAAGGTGTTGTTGAAACCACCTGAGAAAAGCGGCTCGCTCGAACCGATATAGCTGTAGAGGTCGCGCTGCTCGGCAGCGGTAAGGGTGCTTGCTCCGGCAGCGTTGAGTTTCAGTAGCTCGGTGGCAGTCACCTTCTCGCCCTGCTTGTTGTAGAATAGCGGATAGCCCTCATCGTCGATACCAGCCGACTTCAGTGCGAAGATTGCGCCCACGGGGTAGCCTTCGCGACCGGGAGTAGTCTGGTTCTCGGGAATCTGCTCACGGAGCACCTTGTTGTTGTTGTAGGCAAAGTTGAAGTTGGTCATCCACATGAAGTCCTTGGTGTGAATGTTGCGAGTGCCGATGCTGATTTCCACACCGGTGTTGCGCAGCGAAGCCCAGTTTACGAGCATCGAGGCAAAGCCGCTTTCAAGAGTGAGCATCTGGGTGGCGATAAGGTCGCTACTATTGCGGGTGTAGAAATCCACGCTCAAATTGATGGCGTTGTTGAGCACGCCTAAGTCCACTCCGGCAGTGAAAGTCTTGGTCTTTTCCCAGCGGAGCTTCGAGTTGGGCGGAGTGCTCACCGAAATCATCTCCTCGGTGTTGCCGGGGAGGATAGTCACATTCTGGTAATCGCCCATCACGTATGATGAGGTGTTTTTGTCGATATTACCCTGAATACCGTAGGATGCACGGAGGGCGAGGTTGTTGAGCCATTCGGTTTCCTCCAGCCACGGCTCATCGCTCAGTCGCCACAAGCCGCTCACCGAGTAGAGAGGTAGGAAACGGTATTTCTTGGCAACGCCAAACATGTCGGAGCCGTCGAAGCGCACGCTACCACCCAGGGTGTAGCGTTGCTTGAAGGTGTAGGAGCCTGTAGCGAAGAACGAAGCGAAGGCATTCTCCACATAGCTCTCATTGTAGAGCGGATAGAGCTTAGCCCAGGTTTCGTTGGGGAAGATTACCGGCTTGGTCTGGAGCGTTTTGCGGTCGTAGCCGTAGCCGTTAGCTGAAATCGACTTATACCACGTCTTGCGAATTTCGGTTCCCAGCATGGCTTCCACCTCGTGTGTGTTGGCAAACTTTGCGCTATATTCGCCCTGAAGCTTCCAGGTGATTTGCGAATTGGTGCTACTCGACGATAGTTTCTTTCCGCCGTCGGGAAGGAACGATTTGCCGTCGAGAATAGAGAGGGTGGTGCGCTCAATGTCCTTGCGCATGGTGTAGGTTTCGGCATCGGCGACCTGCGCCTTGTTGGCGTCGTCGAGCTGGAGACCCACCTGGGTGAGCACTTTCAGCTGCTCGTTGAAGCGAAACTCGCCATCGAAGATTGCCGAAACCGACTTCGTTTCAAGTTCATAGTCGGTGCCGTTGCGCTCCTCAAAGATGTTGAATTTCAGGTCGGAGTCGCCACGACCCTGAATGTCGGTGTCGTAGTTGTAGCTTCCGTCGGCGTTATAGGGCGTCATATAGGGATTAGCACGGCGCGAGTAATACACAGGGTTGGTGAAACCGTCGGCATCGGTCATGTTCGACTTGTTTACGCGGCGGTTGGCAAAGAGCGAGGCACCCACTTTGAGTTTGCGGCTCAGTCGGTAGGTGGTCTTAGCTGTCACATTGAAGCGGTTCGCCTCCACGCCCACCACGTTTCCGCGCTCGTCCTGATAGCCGAGCGATGTGTAGTAGGTTGCTTTTTCGTTTCCGCCCGAAAGACTCAGGTTATACTCCTGGTTGAATGTGTCGCGGAAGAGAATATCGTTCCAGTCGGTATTGATTGAGCGCAGAGCGTTGATTTTCTGCTGTGTGTCGGCTGAGAGTGCAGCCCAGCCACCCGAAGTGTAGGCGTTTAGCTCGCCCGCAGCATTGATGATGCGCGACACTTCGCCCTTATTCTGGCGATAGGTGAAATCAGAGCCGAGCAGCGCAAGCTCCAGATCCACTTTCTCGCTCGAATTGAGCAAGTTGAGGCGGTCGATGCCCTGACGGGGCGACAGCGTGAGGCGGGTGGAGAAATTCACCTTGGTTTTTCCGGCTTTTCCGCTCTTGGTGGTGATTACAATCACGCCATTTGCTGCGCGGGCGCCATAAATTGCCGTAGCGGCGGCATCTTTAAGCACGGTTATGCTCTCGATGTCGGCAGGATTGATACCGGCAATGGCGGTAGAGTAGATGTTGTCGATGTCTTTCAGTTCTTCCATTGATGGAATTTCGGTGCCTTCGAGAGGAATGCCATCGAGCACCCACAGAGGATCCTGAGTACCGTTGAGCGACGAAGTACCGCGAATACGGATTTTCGGCGATGCACCCGGTGCACCCGAAACGGTGGTAGAAGCAAGACCCGACACCTGACCGGCAAGAGCCTGGTCGATGTTCATTGCGCTACCGAGCATATTGTCATCGACGCTCACCGTCTGAATCGATGCGGTAAGCTTGCGTTTCTCGATTTTCTGGTATCCGGTCACCACCACCTCGCTGAGTTCAGTGGCTGCGGCAGTCATTTTTATTACCACCTCGGTCTGACCGGGAGTCAGGCTGACTGAAGTGCTGCCATAGCCCACATATCGGCTTTCAATGTGCTTCACACCCTCGGGAATAGCGAGGGAGAAGTGACCGTCTATGTCGGTCATAGTGCTCACGTTGGTCTTGGAGCTTCCGGCATTCTTCAGCTCCTTGGCAGTCACCACTACAGTAGCACCGATGAGCGGTTCGCCATCTTCGGCGGCAATCACGGTGCCCTTAATCACCACGTCGGCAGCCTGGGTGGAGATTATTCCAGCCAGAGCCAACAAAATGATATTAAAAATTCGTTTCATCTATTATCGTCTTGTGTTATGTGAAATTCTTTTCTTATTTTTCCCAATTAGTCTAATGGGACTAATAGGTCTTATTGGTCTAATAGGACTAATTAGACTAATAGGACTAATTGCCAATCTCCAGGGCATTGTCGATGCGGAGGATAAGGTCCTTGTAGTGATAGCGGGCAGCCTCATCGGCTATGTATTGCTGCTGCTTCAGCAAGTCCTTGATGCGAAGCAGCTCGCCTCGCTTCACCGATATGGCATCGCTGGTGCGGTTGATTTGCGAGCCATAGAAGCTCACTTCGCGTCGGCGACCCATGCGCTCGTGGTCGTCGCCACATGAGCAGAACAGATGCTCGTCGGGGTCGAGAATGCGCTCACCCCATAGTTGTTCGGTAGTGCCTAAGCGGTCGCTTTCGTTGGCAATACGCTTGTTTATCTTGATTCCCTCAACCGATGCGGCAGCGGTAATCAGTGCATCGACGAAGAGCTTCTGCGTGTTGCGGGTGATGACGTCGGGCACACGTCCGGCAATCGTAGTGGCAAACACTGCGCGGTGCAGGTCGTTCATGAGATCTACGGCAGTGTAAGCCTTCTTGCCATTGTGCATCTCGTTTTCGAGCATACGCATGAGGCGGTCGTTCTCCATAAGGTCGTAGAAGATATATGCCTGGGCGTTACGCATAATCTGAGAGGGAGAATACTCCACTATGCCGTGAGGAGTGTTCTTGTTGAGGAACGTGTAGCGGTAGAGGTCGCTGCCGAATAGCCACTTCTGGTAGGTTACTACATTGTCGATGAGGAACTTCACAGCACGCTGCTGCTTCTCGCGAGGCACGAATGTGAAAGTGGCGACTCCATCACCCACGGTGGTATTCTCAAGATAGATGCCTCCAACATTGGCAAGCACATGGTAGAGATAGTTGTTCCACTGGTTCACTATGGCGTAGTGCAGGCGCGAAGCCTCCTCGTAGGTCTGGTTTTCCTCGCCGGTGGTGGTCCATTGCAGAATATTGTCCATAGCCACTTTCAGGTTTTTGATGCCATAGGTGGCGGCATTCACGGCATCGTCGCCGAGGTCTTCGCTAAGTGCACGCGGATCGACGGCATCGCGCGACGATTGAGCCTCGCTGTAGCGGTAGAGCGAGCCGGTGTGGGCCTTGAGCAGTGCATTGAGGTGCTTACGCTCGGCTTCGGGCGACATCGTGCCATACCAGCGGTAGCCATACTCGATGGCAAGCAGGTCGTAGGGGCCGATGTGCGGAGCGAGCTTCGTCACTCCGTCGCCTGGCTGAGCTATGTAGTTATAGCGGGCATAGTCCATGATTGAAGCCGAGGTGCAGCCCATGCGGTCGGTAAACGAGCGCGAGCGGAGCGAATCGACTGCAAATGCTGCCGAAGCAATCATATTGTGTCGCAAACCCAGCGAGTGACCCACTTCGTGGCAAATCACGAAGCGAATGGCATCGCCCATGAGCGAGTCGGGCAGATTCATGGTGCGTGCTTCGGGGCATACGGCACCCGTCTGCACCGTTATCCACTGCTGGAGCATGGAGAGCACATTGTGCCACCACATGATGTCGGCTTCAAGAATCTCACCGGTGCGCGGGTCGAGTGTTGATGGACCCATGGCGTTAGCCTTAGTGCTGGCGGCATACATGAGAGTGGAGTGGTTGAAATCGTCGTCGTCGGCACTGAGGCTGTCGGGGAGCATTTCGGCTACGATAGCATTCTTGAAGCCGATGCGCTCAAAAGCCACATTCCAGTCGGTGATGCCTTGTAGCAGGTATTTGCGCCACTTGCGCGGTGCGCGGTTGTCGATATAGAACTTTATCGGCTTCACCGGCTCCACGAGTTTGCCTTTGAGGTAGGCGGCAGTGTCGCTCGGCACGAGGCGCCAGCGCTGCACATAGTGGCGGTTATCCACACGCTGCTGGTCGTCGCTGAAGCTGAGCACATCGGTGGTGAAGTAGCCAATGCGCGGAGAGTCGAAGCGCACCTGCATAGGCTCCTCGGGGAGCAGGGCAATCGATGATGCCACCTCCACGGTCACATACACCGACTCAGTTCCCTCGGTCACCTTTGTGGTGAGTTCCGATTTAGCCACCACATTGTTGTCGAAAGCCTTGATGTCGATAATGCGCGAGAGGGCAGGCTTGGCTGAGGTGTGAATGTTGATGTTCTGGAACACATTGTTCACACTCGTCTCCTTTCCGTTGTATAGGTCGGAAACCTCCACAATCACGGTGGTGGAGTCGGAGTTGAAAGCCTTCACCTCAAGCGACTCAATGATTGGAGAAATATAGTTGTCGGCAATGGAGCGGGTGATGTCGTCGCCCACAGGCGCGTAGGGCAGCGGACGCTGCTGGCGCAGCACCACACTCTTGCGGTCGTCGCTCAAGGCGAAGCGCACCATCTGCGTCTCATAGTTAACGCCACGGTTCACGCCGGCCTCGTTGAGTTCCTTCGGCACGCGTGTGAGGCGGTTTACCACAAGCATATCCTTTCCCATGCGGTCGATTGGAATCTCGAAGTAGTATTTGTCCTTCTTCTTGAAGACGCCAAACAAGCCCTTCACCGCAGTGCTGTCGCTGCCGGTGAGCTGCTTGTAGTCGCTATCGGGCTTCGGAGTTTCGGTCACAACCGGTTTCTTCTTTTTATGCCAGAAGGCGGCACTTGCGCCCATCGGGGCGAGCATTGCGCCGACGAGCATACTTGCTATTACTATTTTTCTCATAACCATTTTCAGTTTCTAAATAACAAAAATCTTGATGTTGAGCTATTGAAAATCGACTCAATTCCTGTTCGTTGGTTAGCTTTATCGTGTGAATAGCTTCAAAAATGCGAGAATCTTGGCTATTGCAGGCGATAAGCCTAATAATTTTACAGTTTGAAGTGTCGATTTGTTCTTATTCAAGAAAATTTCTTTGCAAAATTACAAATAAAATGTTGATTCTGCTATCTTTATGTTATCGCAAATGCTCGAAAGGCGCATATTTTTGCGTTTTTTAAGCATTTCACCTTGTGTTATGCGCTAAAGAGTGCATAAAAATCAGTCTTTCAGCGACTGATACACTGTGGAGAATAGCAGCGGACGAATGTTGATGTTGTCGAAAGCCGCATTGTGGCGTGTGGGCGACACACGGTTGCAGAGGAAGATGAAAATGAGGTCGTTGTCGGGATCTACCCAAAACACCGTGCCTGTGAAGCCAAGGTGACCGAATGTGGCTGCGGTGGCTTCGCTGCATGTGGGTGAATAGCGCTCGTCTTCCTTGTTGGGCTTGTCGAAACCGAGTCCGCGGCGCGAATTGGGGCTTTTCTCCTTGCAGAACGTATCGACGGTAGTTTGCTTCAGGTAGCGGTCGCCGCCGTAGGTGCCGCCATTGAGCCACATCTGGCAGAGCTTGGCGAGGTCGTTGGCGTTGGAGAATAGTCCGGCATTGCCCTGCACACCGCCCGAGAAAGCCGCAGTCTCGTCGTGCACATATCCGCGCACTACCTGGCGGCGCAGGAAAGTGTCGTGCTCAGTAGGGGCTATCTGATTGCTTGCGAAGTGCTCTAATGGGCGATACATGGTGTGCCATGCACCGAGTGGGGCATAGAAGTTCTTCTCCATCCACTCGTTGTGGGGCGTGTGGGTGAGGTTTTCCTCCACGTTCATCAGCAGACAGAAGTTGAGGCAGCTGTAGAGATAGTCCTTGCGAGGGCGCAGCTTGGCATTATAGATGCGGCTCATTATGCTGTCGTAGGTGCATCGTCCCACATAGATGCCGCTTGCAGCCTCTATAGGCATAGCCTCGGTGGATTTCGTGGAGGTGATGTCGGAGCGGAGGCGAGCCTTGCGGTTGCCCCACGATTGCGGCCCCACCTGAATCGAGTAGGTGGCATCGCGGCGGCTGCGGAACATGTCGCCGGTGAAGCAGTCCTTGTCGATCATTGCGTCATACATATTGAGCGAAGCCGGAATACCCGTCTCGTGGTAGAGCAGTTGGCGCAGGGTGATGTCGCTCTTGTCGCCGTCTTTGAGCTGGTGGATATATTTGCTTGCGGGGTCGTCGAGTTTTATCATTCCGCGGTCGAAGAGCTTCATAATGCCCGGCAGCGTGCCTGTTGCGTTCGACACCGATGCGAGGTCGTAGAGTGTGCCACCGGTAACCGGAGTTTTTGTCTTCCAGTCGGTAACGCCGTAGCTGCGGTTGCACACCACCTTGCCATGACGCGCCACCAGCACCTGGCAGCCGGGGAAAGCCTTCTTGTCGAGGGCATCGGCAACTATCGAGTCGATTTTAGTGAGCATTGTGCTGCTCACAGCCACCTCCTCGGGAGTGGCGTAGCCTAATCGTGTGGCTTCAAATTTCACTCCGTCGCCGGCTTTAGCCACGTCTTTCACAGTGACGGGCATAAGGCCGCGGGCAGCGTTGCCGCCGAAAATTGTCTGGGCGGCATAGTCCTGAGCCACGGTGTTGTTCTCGTAGGCAAGCACCACCGAGCGCGACTTCTTCACCACCGTCTTGTAGTTTTTCAGTTTGTAAGGACTTGTGAAAATCACCGACACCGTGTTGGCGTGCTTCGATGCCAATTGAGCCATCACCTCTCGGCACTCGGCATTGTCGGTGTGCGCGGCAAGAATCACCACGTCGTAGTCGTTGAGCTTGGAGCTGAGCTGATGCACCGGTTCGCCTGAGCGATAGTTGAAACGATGCGTCTTGGTGTACATTGCGCAGCGGTTCTGGAACATTGTGGCGGTGCCATCGTCGTCGCCGATGGTCACCACAGCCACCTTGTGGCGCTCAAGGCGCGTCATCGGCAGCAGTTTGTGCCCGTTTTTCAGCACTGTGATAGCTCCAGCCCACAGGCGGCGTATCACCTTCCGCGCTTCGGACGAGTTGATTTCAGTCTCTACACGGTCGAGGTCGATTTGCTGCGGTTTGGTTAGACCCAGAGCATACTTGAAGCGCAACACCTTTGCGCAACGCTCGTTGATGGTCTGTTCGCTTATTCTGCCGCTATCTACGGCACGCTTGATTGCGATGATGTCGGTGGGAATGTTGCGAGGTGAGAGCAACATATCGGTTCCGGCAATGAGGGCAGTCACGCAGTTCGATTCCTCCATGTCGGCACCGCGCATTGCAAGTCCGTCGGTGAAAATGAGACCTTCAAAGCCAAGTTCTTTGCGAAGAAGTCCGGTGACGTGAGCCTGCGACATCGACGAGGGCACACGTCGCTTGTCGATTGCCGGCACATAGAGGTGTCCTACCATTATGCCCGACAGTCCGGCATCGATATATTGGCGGAAAGGCAGGAGTTCGCACATCTTCAGCTCAGAGCGCGTCTTATTGACCGTAGGGAGCGTCTTGTGGGAGTCGGAAGAAGGATTACCGTGACCGGGGAAGTGCTTTGCCACCGTGAGCACGCCATTGTCTTCCACGCCACGTGCAAAAGCGATGCCGTGACGAGCCACGACGTCGGGATTTTCGCCGAAAGAGCGCATTCCGATGGCAGGGTTGTCGGGATTGTCGTTCACATCGAGTACGGGGGCGAAATTCACGTGTACGCCTATTGCGCGGCACTCGCGAGCCATTTCGCGGCCATATTCATAGAGCAGACGGTCATCGTCGATTGCGCCGAGAATCATATTCTTGGGGAACTTGGGGGCATCTTTCAGTCGCATCGAGAGTCCCCACTCGGCATCGACGGTGACGAGCAGCGGAATTTCGCTCAATGCCTGTGCCTCATTGTTGATTCGGGCTTGCGACAAGATGTCGCCGCTGGAGTAGAGCAATCCGCCTATCTTGTATTTCTCCACCATTTTTCTCGCCGATTCGAGAGTGCCCGGCTGGGTACTCGGTGCGAGGTGAAGCACCATCAGCTGTGCAATCTTCTCATCGAGTGTGAGCCGCGCCATCGTGGTATCGACCCAGTGGTTCATTGCATCGGTATCTACGCTGTTGAAAATCTTGGGCTGACGTCCCGCTGCTATCATCGAAGCCGCCACTGCAATGAGCATGGCGGCTAATCCTATCTTTCTTCCAATCTTCATACCTCTAATTAAATCTTGTTTCTATAGATGTGTTGTGAATAGTTTCAGTTGATACTATTGCTTCTTCACCATGCGGCGCTTGCCGTCGGCTTTCAGCTTCTTTCCCTTTGCTTCGAGTGCCTTGGCGTATTCGAGCATACGCTCGCCAAACTGCTTTTTGTCGCTGTAGAGCCACTTGCAGTGTGTCATTGGCTCCATGTAGTCGCCACCATTGGCAAGATAGTCGAGAGTGGCAACGTGGTAGGTCTTGTCAGGGTCGATGGCTTTGCCGTTGATAGTGGCTTTCAGTATTTTTGCCGGCTTGGCAGTGCCTTGGACTGCATATTCCACGAAGCACTGTCGGCTCACTATGTCGCCACCACGCCCGCCCATCACGGCGAGAGCATCGAGCAGCTGCTGCCCGGTCATTTCGAGCACTACCAGATTGTTGCGGAAGGGGAACATGGAGTTTATTAGTCCCTCCGATACAGCTCCCTTGGGGAACGACTGGCGTATTCCGCCTGCGTTCATGATAGCCATGTCGATTTTCAGTCCCGAATTTTTGGCGGCAATTTCATATCCGGCATCGCCCACAAGGTTCCACGCCTGCATCGAGCTGTTTGCCATTGCCTCGGCGGTGTGACACACTGTGTGGTTCATGAGCGAATCCACTTTTTCCTGATAGGGAGCGAGGAACTGCTTCATTCCTGCGTAGCTGCCGGCTCGGTCGTCGTAGCGGCTATCCACGGGGAGCAGCTTGTAGCACTCTACAGCCATACGGTCGAGGTCGATGGCGGTGTATCCGAGTTTTCGCCCCTTTGAGCCGGTCTGGCTGACGAGCACGTCGCGACTGTCGGCATTCTTGATGAAAGCCGGCACGCTTTTAGCCGAAGAGGGGTCGATTGTGGTGTGTGAGTGTCCGCCCACCACCATGTCGATGAAGCGGCTGCGCTGCACTATCATATTGTCGGTGGGGTTATTGTCTTTGCCGCCGCTGTAGCCTATGTGAGTGAGAGCAATCACAAAATCCACATGCTCCACGCGCTTGAGATATTCAGCCACGAGGTCGGCAATCTCGGCAGCGTTGGCATACTGCACCCCTACGCTGTTCTCGGGCGCAATCATGCCTTCGGGCAGAAGGTTGATACCCACCACGCCTATGCGTCGCCCGGCAAACTCCTTGATGATGTAGGGCTGCGTGAGTCCTTCGAGTGGAGTGCCGGTGAGCTGATAGTTGGCGCTCAGTAGCGGAGTGCGCATCTTGCGGTAGAGGTCGCTCAGAATCTCCATTCCGTTGTCAAACTCGTGGTTGCCCATGATGCAAGCATCATAGCCGAGGCTGTCGAGCATTGCAAACTCCACCTCGCCACGGAACATATTGAAGAACACCGTGCCTTGCACCGCGTCGCCGGCATCGAGCAGCAGCACATTCTTTTCGGCACCGCGAATGCTATCCACAAGGGCACGGCGGCGAAGTATTCCGCCCTGATTAGCCGCATCGGGCACAATCTGGCTGTGAGTGTCGTTGGTTGATAGAATCACCAGTCGCTCGGCGCACAGGTCGGTACACATTGTCCCCACCATCATCGCGGCTCCCAGCGCCCAAATCCTTATCTTTCCGTTCATTATATTTATTATTGTGTTAGATTTATCTACGCGAACAGCAGAAATGTGGCATAATAACACACACATTTCTCCACTTTTCATTTTCACAGTGTAAAGTTACAACAAATGAGTGGAAAAAGCAACAAGCTTGCTTGATTGATTTTTTCCCGAGTGCAGTATTAACTTATGAAAAGTTACAACAAATGAGGCAGAAACAAAAAGAAAATCACAGATTTTCATTTTTGGATATGCCGAGTGCAGTATTAACTTATGAAAAGTTACAACAAATGAGTGGAAAAAGCAACAAGCTTGCTTGATTGATTTTTCCCGAGTGCAGTAATAACCCTTTTCCGGGGGCGTTGATGATGGCGATGGTGTGGAGAGGGATTCAAAGAATTTTGGCACTATGTTTTCTATTTGTGCAAATTTTCCTTATCTTTGCATAAAGATGTAACAGATAATTTATGGAGAAGAAATTCCGACTGCTTTTTGTGTGTCTTGGCAACATTTGCCGCTCTCCGGCTGCCGAGGGCGTGATGCAGCGCATTGTTGCCGAGAGGGGTTTGGAACACCGCTTCGAGATTGACTCTGCAGGCACCTACGGCGGTCATGCCGGCGACTTGCCCGACAGGCGTATGCGTGTGCATGCCCGTCAGCGTGGCTACGACCTCACTCACCGCAGCCGCCGCGTCACAGGCGATGACCTGGAGCATTTCGACCTCATTGTGGGTATGGACAGCAGCAATGTCTATGACCTCCGCTCGATGGCTGCAACAGTGGAGGAAACTGCGAAAATAGTGCCCATGGGTCGCTTCATTCGCCGATTTCCGCACTACGACTATGTGCCCGATCCCTACTATGAGGGCAGTGAGGGCTTTGAACTTGTGCTCGACCTGCTCGAAGACTCCTGCGAGGCTCTTCTCGACTTTATCCTTGCCGAGAAACTATAGCAATAACCAATCATATATTCCTTTAACTATTATCATTACGAAACTATGAACCGAAACCTGCTACTATGCGCCGCCCTTGCCTGCGCCGCAACTCTGTCGGCTCAGACTTCGCTTGCCGAGGTCAATAAAGATAATTACGTGAATTATCCCGACGGAAATTTTGTGTATCAGTTCAACAACGAAGTAAATCCCAAGGGCTTCAGGCTTTCGGGAACGGTGTGGAACAACGTTTTCCCCACTCCCAAGCAAGTGACTCTCACCAAAGGCTACACTACCCTGCCCAAGCAGGTGGCTATCGTAGCCGATGATGCTGCAGCCATTGCCGCCTCTTATCTCACAGAGAAACTTGCTGCCAATAAAACCGTTGTCGCTACCGATGCCGACTTTGCCATAAAGCTCAGCGTGAAGCCCGATGCAGCCCCCGGCAACGAGGGCTACACCCTCACTGTGGGTAAACGGGGCGTGGAGATTGCAGGCAGCTCGCCCGATGGGGTGCTCAATGGAGTGAAGACGCTCATTGCCGCAATCGAGACTGCCGGAACAAAGCTCCCTAACGTAGCTATTACCGACTATCCCGACCTCGGTCACCGAGGTTTTATGCTCGATATTGCCCGCAATTTCACTGCTTTTGAAGGCATCAAGAATATTATCGACTACATAGCTGCCTACAAGGTGAACGTGTTTCACCTGCACCTTTGCGACGACGAATCGTGGGCACTTGAAATTCCGGCTATACCTGAACTGACCGAGGTGGGAGCCGTGAGAGAAAACACCTACGTAGATAATAATTCGCGTCACATGGCTCTGGTGTATAATGGCTACGATATGCGCAAGCACTTGAAGCGCACCGATCTCTACATCACACGCCGGCAATTTGTCGAGCTGCTCAAGTTTGCCAAGTCGCGAGGCGTGAACATTATTCCCGAAGTGGATACTCCCGGACACTGTCACGCTGCCGTGGTGGCACTCAAGGCTCGCTACGAGAAATATGCCGCCTCCAATCCCGCCGAAGCCGAGCGCTATCGCGTGTGGGACCCCAACGATACTTCAAAATATGTGTCGGCACAAAATTTCACCGATAATGTAATCAACATCGCCCTGCCCGGAACCTACCGCTTTATGGAAACCGTATTCGATGAAATTCACGCCATGTATCGCGAAGCCGGAGTGCAGCTCTTGGCTTACCACTTTGGAGGCGACGAAGTGGCAAACGGTGCTCTCGAGGGTTCGCCCGAAGCCCGGGCTTTCATGCAGCGCAATGGAATCGCGTCGATGCACGAGCTGTCGGAGTTCTACGTTGACCGAATGTCGGCTTACATTGCTATGAACGGCGTGAAAGCTGCCGGTTGGCAAGAATCAGGGACCAACCATAGTGCCGACTACAACCGCCGCGTTGCGCCACGTTTCGGCATAATCAACGCATGGAACACCAATGGCTCCTACGATGTAGTGCCCTACACCCTCGCCAACGATGGCTATCCCGTGGTGCTGAGCAACGTGCGCAACTTCTACTTCGATATGGCTTACACCCCGCATCACGACGAGCAAGGGCTGCGCTGGGGCGGCTGGAGCAGCGAATATACAGCCTTCAGCGCCCTTCCTTACAACACCTATCGTTCGGCTCGTGAAGGTAGATATGGCGCTCCCATCGACCTCGCTGCTGTTGCCAACGGCAAGCCCACGCTCGCTCACCGCGAGAATATCGTGGGCGTGCAGTCGCAAATATGGTCGGAAACCATTCGCAACGATGGCATGGTCGAACGCTATGCTTTTCCACGCATCATCGCTATGGCTGAGCGTGGCTGGAATGCTTCGCCAGCATGGGGTGAAGGCGCCACCGACATCGAGCTCTACAAAGCCGATAGGGCGCAGTTCAACTTGCGCCTCGGCACTCGTGAGCTGCCTCGCCTGCAGCGCAAAGGCGTTGATTTCCACCTCAATCAGCCCGGAATCGTGGTGAAGAACGGCAAGCTCATTGCCAACACCTGCTATCCGGGCACCACAGTGCGCTACACCCTCGACGGCTCCGATCCGGGTGAATACTCCCCGGTGTGGAAGGCTCCGGTGAGCGTAGGCGATGCCAAGCTCATCAAGGCACGTGCCTACTATCTGGGACACGAGAGCGTTGCCACCTACCTCTTCGTGAAATAATAGCTACAGAAAATAGTGCCGATAGGAAATTTCAGACCTGACGGCACATTGAAAAGGAATTTTCATCTAAATTCCACATACATTGGGCAGAAACAAGAAGAAAAATGGAAGTTTCTTTTTGTTTCTGCTCTTATTTGCAGTAATTTTGCAGAAAAATCAGTAAGATATGAAAGAAATTGCGATAATCAACGGTCCGAATCTCAATCTGCTCGGTGTGCGCGAGCCTTCGGTGTATGGCTCCCGCTCAATGCAGGAATACTTCGAGGAGCTGAAGAAGCACTTCGAGGGGCGTGCCTCGCTCTCCTATTTCCAGAGTAATTGCGAGGGAGCGATAATCGATGAGATTCATCGCCAAGGCTTTTCGGCCCACGGCATTGTGCTCAATGCCGGTGCCTACACACACTATTCCATCGCCATTGCCGATGCCATTCGCGCCGTGACAGCCCCTGTGGTTGAGGTGCACATCTCAAATGTGCACCGCCGCGAGGAGTTCCGCTCTCACTCGGTGCTTTCGGCTGCCTGCAAAGGTGTGATTCTCGGGTTCGGGCTCGACAGCTACCGCCTTGCCATCGAAGCCCTGCTTGCTGAATAATGGATTTTTTGGGGGAACATTTCTTATGCAAGAAGAACTTGAAGACTACATATTGAAGCATATCGATGCCGAGGGCGACGACCTGCGCCGCCTCAACCGCGAGACACACCTCTATCACTTGCGTCCGCGCATGTGTTCGGGGCATCTGCAAGGACGCATGCTCAAGATGATGGTGCGCATGATACGTCCGCAGCACATTCTTGAGCTGGGCACTTTCACCGGATATTCGGCTCTCTGCCTTGCCGAGGGGCTTGCCGACGACTTGTGCCGCCTCGATACCATAGAGATCGACGATGAGCTTGAGGATTTCATTCGCGCCCACTTCGACGCCTCTCCTCTGGCGCCGCGCATCAATCTGCACATCGGCGATGCCCGTGATGTGCTGCCCACTATCGAAGGCGACTTCGACCTGGTGTTTATTGATGCCAACAAGCGCGAGTATTGCGAATACTACGAGATGGTATTCGACCGCGTGGCTTCTGGTGGATTCATCATTGCCGACAACACCCTGTGGGACGGCAAGGTGGTGGATTGGGGAAAGAAACTCGATGCACAGACCGAAGGCATATTGCGCTTCAATGACATGATTGCCGCCGATGACAGAGTGGAGAAGGTGATACTGCCCATTCGCGACGGTCTCACCATCATCTACAAGAAGTAACTCCCAGACACACATGCCAGACTCGGCGGGAGTCCTGCCAGAGATAATGATTAGATAACAAAAAATTAAACTGGATATAAATGGAAACTACAAGACAACAAAAAATAGCACGCCTCCTCCAGAAGGAGCTTAGCGAGATTTTCCGTGTGCAGACTGCCAAGATGGGCGGTGTGCTGGTGTCGGTGAGCGCAGTGCGCGTGTCGCCCGACTTGAGCATCGCCCGCGCCTACCTCAGCATTTTCCCCTCGGAGCGTGCCAACGAAATCATTGAGAGCATCAACCACAGTGCCCGCAGTGTGCGCTATCAGCTTGCACAACGTGTGCGCTATCAGCTTCGCAAAACTCCCGAACTCACTTTCTTTATCGACGATTCGCTCGACTACATTGAGCACATCGACAGTCTCCTGAAATGAGATTCTCGCTGAAAATAGCGGCTCGCTACCTGGTGGCGAAGAAGACACACAGCGCGGTAAACATCATCTCCATCATATCTATGTGTGGGGTGGTGGTGACCACGGCTGCGCTTGTGTGCGTGCTCTCGGTGTTCAATGGCTTCGCCTCGCTCATAGGCAGCAAGCTGTCGATGCTCGACCCACAGATTGCCATATCAGCCACCGAAGGCAAGGTGATAGAGCATGCCGACAGCCTGATTTCGGTGGTGCGCGGCATTGATGGTGTGAAAATTGCTATTCCCACCGTCGAAGACCACTGTCTCGCACTTTTTGGCGACTACCAGATGCCTGTGCGCGTGAAGGGAGTTCCGCAAGGCTACGATACACTCACTAATATCACTCCTGCCATTCTCGAAGGCGAGTTTATGCTCGACGACAGCGTGTCGCGCTATGGCGTGCTGAGCATCGGTGCCGCTCTGCAGCTTCGTGCCCGCCCCGGTTTCATAGGTCAGGTGCGGCTTTTCGCCCCACAGCGCCGTGGTGCGGTGAATCTCGCAAATCCCATGGGTGCATTCCGTGCCGACTCGGTGTTTGTGGCAGCAGTGTATCAAATAGAGCAGAGCGACTACGACCGCGACCTGATGTTTGTGCCACTTGATATGGCTCAGTTCCTCTTCGACTGCGACGATGAGGCGACGACCGTGGAAGTAACCCTTCAGCCCGCAGCTAATGAGCAAGCCGTGATGCAAGCTCTCACCGCCACACTCGGCCCGGGCTACATCGTGAAAAACCGCCTTATGCAGCAAGCTGCATCGTTCCGCATGGTGAACATCGAGAAGTGGGTGACCTTCCTCCTCCTCGGCTTCATCATGGTCATTGCCACCTTCAATGTGATTAGCACCCTCTCGCTGCTAATCATCGAGAAAGACGAGAGCATACGCACCTTCCGCTACCTCGGTGCCACCGACAAGCAGATTTCGGGCATCTTCGTTGCCGAAGGGTGGCTCATTTCACTCACAGGAGCTGTGCTGGGTGTGTCGTTGGGACTCCTGCTGTGCTGGCTGCAACAGGAATTCGGACTGATTGCCCTGCAAGGCAATGGCGACAACCTCATAGTGCGCACCTATCCCGTAGAAATACAGCTTGCCGATGTAGCCATAGTCTTTGCCCTCGTGGCAGCAGTGGGATTCCTCACCTCGCTCGTCACCTCAGCCATCATGCGCCGTCGCCTCCCATCCTCCCGCCAATAATCCCCCAAAAGTCAATAAAGCAGTATGCAATTAATTAAGAATGAAAATGCCCTGTTCTGTCAAATCGCAGAATTGATAAACCAGAGTCGAAAGCAAGTTGCAAAGGCCGTCAATACGGCTATGGTCTATACCTATTACGGCGTGGGCAAATATATTGTGGAATATGAGCAGAAGGGCGAGAATCGTGCTGAATATGGCAAAGGCGTCCTGAAAAGGCTATCACAGCGACTTAATGCTGAATTCGGCAATGGCTGGTCGGTTGAAACGCTCAAAAAGAGCAGGAAACTGTTTCTCTCATACATGAATGGAACTACACTGCAGACCGAATCCAACGAGACTAATTTGGTCCACAGTGTAGACCAAATCCATAAATTCACACTCTCATGGAATCACTATCAGATATTAATGCGTATTGAGAACCCTCAAGCAAGGAGGTTCTATGAGATAGAAGCGTCGAAGCAGCATTGGAGCGTTCGTTACCTTCAGCGACAGGTAGGCAGCAGCCTTTATGAGCGCTTGGCCTTGAGCAGGGATAAAGATGAAGTTATGCGCCTTGCTGTTGAAGGGCAAACTTTGGCAAAGCCCTCCGATGTAATCAAAGACCCATTAGTGCTGGAATTTGTGGGCCTGAAACCCGACAGTTCTTACAGCGAAACCGACCTTGAGAATGCTATTATCAATCGTCTGCAAGACTTCCTTATGGAATGTGGCAAAGGCTTCCTTTTTGAGGCGCGACAGAAACGTTTCACT
>ERZ1032130.179-NODE-179-length-19038-cov-10.783280_pt1 | contig 19038 bp, 17 predicted proteins | sample MGYA00517879_ERZ1032130 | MGnify/ENA primary metagenome ERZ1032130 (study PRJEB33719, sample SAMN04262597) | wastewater metagenome | biome: rural village; feature: animal feces; material: feces | host: Bos taurus | place: El Salvador | collected 2012-01-31 ...
CCGTCGACCTCCAGCGTGACAGGCTGGCGTGCTAACCGACTGCACCACAGGGCCAGATTTAATGGTGGGAACAACAGGGCTCGAACCTGTGACCTCCTGCTTGTAAGGCAGATGCTCTCCCAGCTGAGCTATGCTCCCGACTCGTTACCGAGGTGTTTTCCTCAGCGACGTGGTTTATTATACACCAGGCATTTCATTTTGTCAAGAACTTTTTTCAAGTTTTTTCAACTTTTTCTGAAGTCTTTTCAAACTGAAGCGCCCTCGTGCCGACCTCATCAATTATAGCATGCTTTTCTGATTTGTCAAGCTTTTTTTATCAATTCCCGAATATCATCCGGCGTGAAATCATAGACCGTATCGCAGAACTGGCATTCCACAGGGAAAGGCTTGCCTTCTTCCGCAATCTCCGTCAATTCCTGCTTACCCAGGCTGATCAGGGCGCTTTCCACCCGCTCCCGGGAACAGTAGCACTTGTAGCCGACCTCGGTGGTCTCCATGAACACCACGCCCAGATCGCCGCAGACCTGTCCCAGAATATCCTCAGGGGTCAAACCTGCCTCCAGCATTTTGGTCACGGCACCGGCACGCTGAATGCCAGCCTCCAGACGGTCGATGACATCGTCAGGCGCGCCGGGCAGCAGCTGCAGCAGATAGCCGCCGGCTACCTTCACGCTCTGGTCCCGATCCACCAGCACGCCCAGGGCGCAGGCAGTGGGGATCTGCTCGCTCTGTACAAAATAGGCTGTCACATCGTCACCGATCTCGCCGGAAATCAGCTGCACAGAACCGATGTAAGGCTCCTTCATCTGCAGATCCCGGATAACCGTCAAAGTACCGTCAGTACCCACAGTGGCACCCACGTCCAGCTTACCGGGAAATTTCTCCACCAGAGGAACATGAGGCTCGGTAACACAGCCGCGAACATTACCCTCGGGATCGGACACCACGGTGATGGTGCCGATGGGGCCGCCGCCCCGGATCTGCAATGTCATGGAACCGTTTTCCACCTTCTGCATATTGCCCATCATGGAAGCGGCCGTCAGGGCCCGGCCAAAAGCCGCTGTGGCGTTGGGGGTCGTATCCTGAATCTGGGTGCCCCGGCGCACCAGCTCTGTAGAGCGGATGGCAACGACTTTCACAAAGCCGTCCATGCTCATGCCGCGAACTAAGTAATCTTTCATCATTTGATTTTTCCCTTTCTCGCTTTGATATAAATGCGCTGCTCCCCTTCTTTGGGAGCTTCAAACCGGCGGTCGCCGTAGACCCGGATGTGGGTGAAGCCCGCCTTTTTCAGGTAGCCCACCAGCTGTCCGGCAGAGTAGGCATATTCCCGGTGCTCCTCAAAGGACCGCCGCCAGAGATTTCCCTCCCGCTGGAACAGGTCCATACCATAGGAACAGATATTGGTCTCCTCGTTAAATTCTCCCCGCCAGACACAGTACACATCGTCATCCTCGTCCAGAAACACCTGACCGTCCATTGCATGGAGTTTTTCCGGAGTATTCACGTCGAAGATGAAGATGCCGCCGGGGTTCAGGGCCTTATAAACACGGTGGATGGCCGCTTCGCAGTCTGCCGGGTCTGTGATGTAGTCCAGAGAGTCCAGGGCGCACACCGCCATGTCAACTGCCCGGGGCAGATACAGTTCCTGCAGGGGCTGACATAGGAACAGTGGAGGGTTCTCCATGTCAGAAGCTTTTTGCTGGGCTACTGTCAGCATTTCCTCCGACAGGTCCACCGCTGTCACCCGCAGGCCGTCCCGGGCAAGGATCGCTGCCACGGAGCCGGTACCACAGGCCAGGTCCACGCAGGTCCGGGGCCGCAGTCCCTCTTTTTTCAGAATTTCATAATAAAAATCAACGGTGGCCTGATAATCCACATCGTTGGTCAGCCGGTCATAGCTTTTCGCCAGTTCGTGATATGCGTCCATGTCATCCTCCTCAAAAAGCCCGCACCTTACCGATGGATATGTAGCCGGCCCGGACTGCCTCTGCATCCGATCCGGCCGGGATCCCGGCATCCTCTGTAGGTCTGCCCACGCAGGTCAGACGGAGGCTGCCGTCCTCCAGAATTTCCCGCTCATAGTGCTCCCGGTACATGGAGGTGGCTGCCAAACTGCGGTCCCGCAGGATTCCCCTGGGATTTCCCGGCTTCATGGACGGGAAGTTCACATTCCACACCTGTCCCGCTCCCGGTTTTTCCGACAGCAATTCTCCAAGAACACCATTCAGGTATTCTTCTGCTCCGGTCAGATGCTTTTCATGGGCGATGGACAGGGCGATTGCAGGAATCCCGTTTCGGGCTGCCTCAAAGGCTGCGCCCAAAGTACCGGAATAGGCCGTGTCAAAGCCTGCGTTATAGCCATTGTTGATACCGGAAAGAACCCAATCCGGCTTTTCCGTCAGAATCCCCTCCAGCGCCACCTTTACGCAGTCCACAGGCGTGCCTCCCAGCTTCCAGGCCTCCTTCACAGGTACCGGAAAATCCTTTACCTGCTGCAGCACCATCGTCTCCCGCAGGGTCAGTTTCTGGGACAAGGCGCTGCACTGCTCCGAAGGTGCCACCACGGTAACATCTCCAAATGCCATCGCAGCCTTGGCCAGCACCGCAATGCCCGGTGCACGGATAGAATCATCGTTAACAATGAGGATTTTCATATTTGTGTCCCTCACGATTACAGTATTGAAATACAGCAAAGCATCCCGACCCGTTTTTATGGGCCGGGATGCGGTAATGCTTCTTTAGCGCTTGAAGATGCTGAAGATCTCGTCAATGTCGGCCATGTCAGCGGGCTTTGCGGGCTGACGGGAAGCTGCGACGGGAGTATCGATGTCCTCGGGAACGAAGCTGGGAGCGGTGGAAGCGGGCTTTGCAGCAGCCTTGGGCGCAAAGGTGGTGAAGTTCTCCATCTTGCCGTCGAAACCGGTGGCAATGACAGTGACCCGCATCTCGTCCTGGAAGCTCTCGTCGATGGTAGCGCCGAAGATGATGTTGGCATCGGGATTTGCAGCCTCCTGCACGATGCCGGCAGCGGTCTCCACGTCGTCCAGAGTCATCTCGGCAGAGCCGGTGACGTTGACCAGAACGCCGGTAGCGCCGTTGATGGAGGTCTCCAGCAGGGGGCTGGAAACAGCGGCGGTAGCAGCCTGTTCTGCCTTCTCACGGCCAGAAGCGGTGCCGACACCCATGTGGGCACGGCCTGCGTCCTTCATGACAGCGGAAACGTCGGCGAAGTCCAGGTTGATGATAACATTCTTGCAGAAGCCAACCAGCTCGGAAATAGAGGTAACAGCCTGCTTCAGCACATCGTCAGCGATGCCGAATGCGTTGGCAAAGGTGATCTTCTGGTCGGTGACGTACTTCAGACGGTCATTGGGAATGATGATCAGGGAATCCACCTTGGCACCCAGTTCGGAAATACCGGATTCTGCCTGACGCATACGGTTGGCACCTTCAAACTTGAAGGGCTTGGTGACAACGCCGACGGTCAGAATGCCGGCCTCGTGGGCCAGATCAGCCACGATGGGAGCCGCGCCGGTGCCGGTGCCGCCGCCCATGCCGGCGGTGATGAAGACCATATCGGTGTTTTCCAAAGCCTTGGCAATGGCAGCCCGGGATTCCTCTGCGGACTTCTTGCCGATTTCGGGCTTGGAGCCTGCGCCCATGCCGCCGGTCAGCTTCTCGCCAATCTGGATTTTGTTCTTACAGACGGATTTATTCAGATCCTGCTTATCGGTGTTCACAGCGACAAAGTCCACGCCGCTGACACCGGCATCGATCATACGGTTAATAACATTGTTACCGGCGCCGCCGATACCGATCACTTTGATCTTTACAACGCGATCGTTCATATTTTCGGACATATTACTCTTCCTCCTATGTATCTGTTCGCTTTCGCTGGTGGTATTTCTTACAGTTTTCTTTTTACCCATGCTCTTATTATTCTATCCTTTATTTTGAAATTGGTCAATAGAAAATCTTTTATTTCGGCCGTTTATTTACAAAATTATTACATTTTAGGCAAAGGGTGTATAACCCACCTGATTGGGCCAGATAGTGAAGCTGATGTCCAGAATACCGGACTGCCAGTCATTCATCTGCAGAATCACGTCATTCATGCAGGCGATTTTGTACTCCAGATTGGCACTGTCGCCCAGGTTCACCTGGTAGCGGCTGCCATACCAGAGGACGATATTCTCCAGACGGCTGACATCGACGCTGGCAACATCACCGACGATACCGTTGGCCTCCAGGGCCTGCAGAATCTGCAGCGCAGCCGTCAGCCGCTGGGCACCGGTAACGGTGACCGGGGCCAGTTCTCCCTCCGGGGTGGTTTCCGTGGTCATAACTTCAAAGGCCACGCCCCGTTCATCTGCCACGGGAGCCTCCAGCGCCACGCCCAGAACCTGGGTGTTGTTGGAAGCCTTGGAGTTGTCGCCCATCTCCACCACGCGGCCGTCGGAGTTCATCATCCACCAGGTTCCATCCTGGTCCTTGATGGCATAGGCCACCTGATCTTCCTTGACGATAATATTTACCGTATCCGGCAATTTTATACCGAAGCGCACCGTATCCACATAAGGCAGGTTTGCCTTAATGAGGGCACCGGCACGGGGACGGCTGAAGGTCAGCAGGTTATCCTGCCCCTCCACCAGACCGGAGGCATTCTTGATGGCCCATTCGTCATAGACCTTCGCACCGGAAACCGTAATGTGTTCCACTTTGAAGAACACGGAAAGTCCTGTAACCAGAGCCGCTACGATAGCCACCACCGTCACCAGCTGCACCAGCAGGCGGTTGCGGTTAAAGGCCGCAGGCTCTGTATAAATGACCGCAGGGGTAGGCTGCTTGGGCCGGATAGGCTTGCCCGCGGCCTTTGCCTTGGCAATCTTCTTTTCCTGCCGCTGCTTTGCCATGCCTTCCAGCTTATCGGAAACCGTCTTCTTGGGCTTGCTGTTGCCATAAGACCGCTTCCGGTCCGGCACATCCTGCTCTTCGGACTTTTTCACCGCTGTTTTTTTCTTAACAGGCTGCTTTTTCTTTGCAGGAGCTGCCCTTCTGGCTGCGGAAGCCTTCCTGACAGGCTTCCTCTCCTCTGCTGGACGGGCCTTGGGCTTACCGGCTGCGGTGCGCTGTTCTTCCTCTGTCCGCATCGCGCCGTTGTTCTGCTGGGCGCTGGGAGGGGGCGCTGCTTCCCGCCGGGTCTTCTGTGTTGTATCCATATCTTTTTCCTCCTGGGGAATGGGGGATTATTTCTTCGCAAGTTCCTCCACGATGTCGCAGATCTGCTCTGTGGAGTTTAAGCGCACCATGGTGTGCAGCTTCCGGGACATTTCCTCCCGGCGGTCTGCGTCCGCCAGAAGTTCTTTGATGAGGCTGTACATTTTTTCGGGGGTGCAGTCCTTTTCCAGAACCACCACCGCGCCGCCGCCCTCTTCCAGAACCCGGGCATTTTTCTCCTGATGGTTGTTGGTCACATTGGGAGAAGGGATCAGAATGCAGGGAGTACCGGAGGCAGCGATCTCATTGCAGGTAGCGCTGCCTGCCCGGCCGATGATCACATCTGCCGCAGCCATAACGGTGGGCATATTATAAATATACTCCCGGATGTCAAGTGCCGGGCAGTTTTCGTAGTCCACGCCATTGTCCTTCACCCGCTTGGGCATCCATTCCTTGCCGAAGCTGCCGGTGGCGTGGATGTGATGGAAGGGGAATTGATCCGCCTGTTCCATGGGGATCATATCCGCCATGGTCTCATTCATGACCTTGGCACCCTGGGAACCGAAGGCAGAGACCACCACATGACCGGAAAGCCCCAGTTCCTTCCGGGCTTCCTCCTTCGTGGTGTAAAGAAATTCCCGGCGGACAGGCATGCCCACCACTTCTACCTTTTCGGGATGCTTGTAATGCTGCACGCTTTCTTCAAAGGCCACCAGCACACGGCTGGCCTTGCTGGCCGCCATTTTGGTGGTAACACCGGGAACTGCATTGCTTTCATGGACGCAGGTGGGGATACCCATGGACTGGGCCGCATACAGCGCCGGGAAGCTGGCATAGCCGCCGGTACCGATGACCACATCGGGCTTAAATTCCTTAAAAATCTTCTTGCAGGACTTCACGGCATCCAGCACGCACTTGACGGCGTACAGATTTTTCTTGATACCGGCTGCATTCAGCTTCCGGCTCAGGCCGGAACCGGGCAGACAGGTCACTTCAAAGCCTGCCTGAGGCACCAGTTTTTCTTCCATATGTCCGGCAGCGCCGATAAAGAGGATTTTGCTGTCGGGATACCGCTCTTTCATCATATTGGCAACCGCAATGGCAGGATTGATATGCCCGGCGGTGCCGCCGCAGGTAAAGATCAGATTCATAGAATCATTCCTCCTGTATTTTTCTCAGGTTTCTCTGTCGGGATATACTTAAAACGATGCCCATTTCCCCTAAGTTAACCGCCAGCGCCGTTCCGCCATAGGAAAAGAAGGGCAGCGCAATGCCGGTGGAGGGAAGCAGGTTCGTGACTACGCAAAGGTTCAAAATGGTCTGGACGGCGATCAGCGTCACCAGACCGGCACAAAGGACCGTGGAAAACCGGTCCCGGGCATGAAGGGCGATCCAATAGCCCCGCAAGATGGCAGCCGCAAACAGCGCCACAATGGCCATTGCCCCCACCAGCCCCAGTTCCTCGCAGCAGATGGCGAAGATATAGTCGTTATACTGAAAGGGTAAGTAAAGGTATTTCTGCCGGGATTTGCCAAAGCCCAGCCCGAACAGGCCGCCGGAACCGATGGCATAGAGGGATTGCAGGATCTGATAACCGGTATCTCCCGGGTCCTGCTCCGGGTGAAGCCACGCCGTGACCCGGTCCCCGGCATAGCCCATAAAGCTGATATAAATGACCACAAAGACAGCCGCTCCCGCGGCCCCCGCCAGCAGCCATCTGGTGCGGGTCCCGGCCACGAACATCATCACCACCGCCACCATGCCCATGAGCATAATGGCAGACAGGTGCTTTTCCAGGGCCAGGGGCACCAGAATGCCCATCAGGGCCATACCGAAGCCCAGGACCCCAAAGCGGAAAGTCTTCGCCTCCTGCCCGAAGCGTCTGGTAAGACGGGCGAAGAGTACGATCATGGTAAATTTGGCCACCTCTGAGGGCTGAAACTGAAGTCCCGCGATGTTGATCCACCGTTTCGCTCCATTGACCTCCTGGCCGATGACCAGAACCGAAAGCAGCAGCGCAATGCTGATGCCATACAGCCCCCAGGCCCACCGGTACCACAGCACCGTCGGGATGCGGCTGAAAAGCCACATGGCGGCCAGGCCGATTCCGGCACAAACCGCCTGTTTTTGCAGATATTTGGTAGAAATTTCGTATCCGGTGTCATATTCACTCTGGGCGTAGCTGGCGGAATACAGCATGATCAGCCCCACCGCCAGAAGCAGCAGCACCAGAAACAAAAAGGGATAGTCAACGCTTTCTCCCGCCCAGTCCGGGCGGCGTTCCTCTTTGGCAGGGAGTCGGCGCTCCGATGCCATAAGAAGCTCCTTTCAGGAAACGAGAATGTAGGGGACGGCGTCCTCGACGTCCCGTGCGGTAACATACTGCGCTTTCGCCTCCGGTTTCAGCGAATCCGTACCTGTTGCTGCCGGGGCGTCGAGGACGCCGCCCCCTACAGGGATCAACCGATCAGTCCGCCAATGCCGAACCAGGCCAGCACACACATCACTGCGGACACGGCGGTGAACACCAGCACGATCTTGACTTCCTTCCATCCGCACATCTCAAAATGATGGTGGATGGGAGACATCTTAAACAGCCGCTTGCCGTGGGTCAGCTTGAAGTAGCCCACCTGCAGGATCACGGACAGGGTCTCGCAGATATAGATGATGCCGACGAGGATCAGGATCAGAGGCATTTCCAGTGCAAAGGCCATGGCGCAGACCACGCCGCCCAGAAATAAGCTGCCGGTATCGCCCATAAAGACCTTGGCAGGGTGCCAGTTGTAGAACAGATACGCAATCAGGCCGCCCACCAGAGTCGCCGGCAGCAGAGCCAGTTCCAATTTGCCCAGGGCCACGGAGGCGGCGGTGAAGAAGATCATCACGGGAATGGTGACGCTGCCGCACAGGCCGTCCACACCATCAGTCAGATTCACTGCGTTGACGCAGCCAACCATGACAAACATGGCAAAGAAAATGTACACAATGGGATGCAGGGTAAAGCTGACGTTAAAGAAGGGGATGTACAGACTGGTATCCATACCGCCGCGGTACATCAGGTACAGGAACAGTGCGGAAACCGCCATCTGCAGCATGGCCTTCTGAATGGAGGTCAGGCCCAAATTTCGCTTGTATTTCAGCTTGGTAAAGTCATCCAGGAAACCGATAAAACCAAAGCACAGAGACAGCAGCAGCACATAGACCACGGTAAAATCCTGCAGCTTGAAAGCATTCAGAAAAATCACCAGGGTAGATGCCGCAATGAACATCAGACCACCCATCATGGGGGTGCCTGCCTTATAGTTGTGCCAGGTAGGACCCGCCTCCCGAATGGATTGTCCGGCTTTCAGCGCCCGCAGGACCGGGATCAACAGCCGTCCGAAGACAGCAGATAAAAAGGCCGCAAAGACCGCTGCCACAAAAATTTGTGTCATACGTATTTCCTCCCTTATCTCTTTTCTTTCAGGAATGCTTCCAGTACCAGCTCCAGGTGCATGCCGTGGCTGGCCTTGAACAGGATCACATCGCCGGGCTTGGCTGCGCGGACCAGTGCCTGGGTCATTTCCTCCCGGCTGTCAAAGGCCCGGCCCATGTTTTCGGACATGCCGCCGGTGATGGTGCCGTCGATGACCCGGCCTGCATGGGGGCCGTAGGCAAAGACCAGATCCGCCTTTTCTGCCGCAATGCGGCCCACCTTATAATGCTCTGCCTGGGCGCAGTCACCCAGTTCCAGCATATCGCCCAGCACAGCGATGCGCCGGCCGGAACGCTTGCCCAGCACGCCCAAAGCTGCCGCCATGGATTCGGGACCTGCGTTGTAGCAGTCGTTGATGATGGTATACTCTCCCGCCCTGTAGATCTCCTGACGGCCGGAAATGTTGCGGAAATTTGCCAGACCTTCGCTGATGCGCTCCGTAGGCACCGCCAGCTTCAATGCGACCGCTACCGCTGCCAGGGCATCATTCACATAATGCTCGCCCTCCAGCGTCAATTCCACAGGAATCGCCAGTTTACCGGCCTGGGCCCGGAAGCGCAGGATTTCTCCATCCTGTTCCACATCGCAGCCCTGAACATTGCAGCCCTCACTCTGACCGAAATAGGTAATGCGCTGTTTCGGTGCCCGGTCCAGGTACCGCAGCAGGGTATCGTCGCCGTTGAGCAGCAGCATACCGTTGGCGCTCATGCCCTCCACGATTTCCATTTTGGCCTGCAGGATGCCCAGCTGAGAGCCTAAGTACTCAATATGCATGGTACCGATGTTGATGATCACCGCTACATCGGGATGGGCAATGTCGGAAAGGTAAGCGATCTCCCGGAAATGGTTCATGCCCATTTCCAGCACTGCCACCTCCGTATCCATAGGCATGGATAAAATCGCCATGGGCATGCCGATATCATTGTTGTGATTTGCGGGAGTTTTGCTGACCTTGTAGGTAGTCGCCAGCACCGCAGAGATCATTTCCTTGGTGGTGCTTTTGCCCACAGAACCGGTAACCGCCACCACCTTGGATCCGATGCGCTTCAGTTCCTCCCGGGCAATGTCACCCAGGGCCGTCCGGGGGTCGTCCACATAGATAGCAGGATAGTCTCCCACCTTGCGGCTGCACAGCACCGCTGCCGCACCCTTTTCCATGGCTGCGGGGATGAAGTCATGTCCGTCCCGGGCACCCTGCAAAACGATGAACAGCTGGCCTTCCTTCAAAATACGGGTATCGTTATTAGCGCCGAAAAATTCCACATCGGCGTATTTTTCTTCCACAGTGCCGCCGCACCAGAGGGCAGCCTGCCGGAGGGTAATGTTAGCCATTTTCATTCCTCAATTCTTCCAGATGGGCCGCGACCTCTTCCCGTTCGTCCAGATGGTATTTCTGTCCGTTGATTTCCTGATAGGTCTCATGGCCCTTTCCTGCAAGTACAATTATATCATCTTTTTCCGCAATGTCCATAGCATATCTGATGGCAGCACGGCGATCTTCCATAACAATATATTCCCCAAGTTCCGGTTTTACCCCTTTCAGGATATCCTCGATGATGGCCATGGGATTTTCTGTCCGGGGATTGTCGGAGGTGATGATGGCAATATCCGACAGTTGTACGCCTATCTTGCCCATAATGGGCCGCTTTATGGGGTCCCGGTCGCCGCCGCAGCCAAAGACGGAGATCAGGCGGCCTTTGCAGAAATCCTTCACGGAGCTGAGGACATTTTCCAGACCGTCGGGAGTGTGGGCGTAATCGATAAGAACACTGTAGGGCTTGCCGGGGGTGGGGACCACCTCTACCCGGCCCTTGACGCCCTGGGCTGTTTTCAGGGCATCGGCGCAGTTTCCAAGAGAAATCCCCAGCTGCTTGGCAACGCCCAGCACTGTCAGGGCGTTGTACACCGTGAATTTACCGGGAATGGGCAGTCTGACCTCCACCTGTTCCTCTCCGCAGACAGCAGTAAAGCGGATGCCCTCTGCCAGCAGTTCCAGATTTTTTGCATGCAGGCCCTTTTCCTCTGCCACGGAAGTGGCCAGCACCGGGCAGGCGGCAGCAGCCAGCATGGCGGATGCATAGCTGTCATCCGCGTTGATAACCGCCCTGTCACAGCGGCGGAACAGGTCCGCCTTAGCCTCGCAGTAGGCTTCCATGGTCTTGTGGAAATCCAGATGGTCCTCTGTCAGATTCGTGAAGGCAGCGATATCGAAATGGGTGCCGCCGATACGCTCCAGTGTCACCGCATGGCTGGAAACCTCCATCACCACATGGCTGCAGCCCGCATCCCGCATCCGGGCAAAGAGGCCCTGCAGTTCAAAGCTCTCCGGAGTGGTGCGCTCTGTGGGGATGACTTCCTCTCCCACCATGTTGGCCATGGTGCCAATGAGGCCCACCTTGGCCCCCAGACAATTTTCCAGCACCTGCTTCAGCAGCAGCGTGGTGGAGGTCTTGCCATTGGTGCCGGTGACACCAATCATGGTCATCGCCTTGGCCGGATGACCGTAAAAATTGCAGCCCAGCAGAGCCAGAGCCATGCGGTCAGACTCCACCAGAATGTAGGGCACCTCAACCTCCGGCTTCTTCGCCGTCACCACCGCCGCGGCGCCCTTGGAAAGGGCCATGGGAATGAACCGGTTTCCATCGGAAGCAAAGCCGGAAACCGCCACAAAGAGGCTGTTTTCCGTCACTTTCCGGGAATCGTAATATACATTTTCAATGTCCAGTTCCAGATCGGCTGTGCATTCCAGAACCGGGATATCCTTCAGTAATTCTCTTAATTTCATATGAATCCTCCCCTGTAAGGCGAATCAATCGTTAAACACACTGTAGGGCGGGGTCATGACCCCGCTCTACAATATTTTTCTAGGGAAGCACTGATTAAATCGGCAAGAGCGGTCAGTGAGAGATTTTGTCTCAAATTGAAGTTCGGAAATCGCAGGAATACTGGATGTATTTCAAGATTTCAGAACTGAAAAGTTGGGGCAAAAGATCCGCTGTCCGCCGCAGACGATTTATTCAGCGTTTCCCTAGTCCTTTGCTGCCGTATCAGCAAATTCCAAGGTTATGGTGGTCCCTGCGGGGACCAGTGTATCCTTCTCAATATTCTGCGCCGTCACGGTAACATTTGGGGCCAGTGTCTGATTGCCTGTAACCAGAACATACAGTCCCAGCTTTCCTGCCGCCTCTGCGGCCTGCTGGCGGTGCATCCCGGTAAAGTCGGGAACCGTCACCTGTTCTTCCTGCGCAGTTTCTCCCAGATACAGCAGCACCTCGCTGCCGCCGGGGATGGTCTTCCCCGCTGCAGGAATCTGTCCGGTGACGGTTTCCCCGCTGCCGGAAAATTTTGCCGAAAGATCTGCTTCCTTTAGTTTACGCGCTGCGTCCTCCGCTGTCAAGCCGGACATATCCATGAGGACCACTTCTTTTCCCTGGATCTCGTCCGCTGAAAAATGCCGCGCCACCCCCAGATAGGGCAGAATATCTGCCATCACTGCCCCCACCGTAGGGGCCGCCATGACACCGCCGGAAATATAGATTCCCGTTTCCCGGGATGGGCTATCCAGCGCCACCAGCACAATATATTCCGGGTCCTCCATAGGAGCAATGCCCACAAAGGACACGATTTTATCCTGTACCCGCTGTCCGTTCTCATCGAAGACATCGATTTTTTCACTGGTGCCGGTCTTTCCGCCAATGGAAAAACCTGCTACGCTGGCATTTTTCGCTGTTCCTTCCGTGACCACCGACTGGATGAGGGTCCGCATGGTATCGGAGGTCTCTTTGGAAATGGTCTGGCGTACTACGGTGGGCTGGGCCTGCATGACGATATCGCCGTCAGCATCCAGAATTTCCGACACAATGTAGGGCTCCATCAAATAACCGCCGTTGACCACGGAGGCAATGGCCCGCACCAGCTGCAAGGGCGTGATTTTAAAGGTCTGCCCGAAGGACCCGGAGGTCAGAGAGGCGGTGCCCCACTTGTCCGTATTCACCACCAGCTGCTTGTCAAAGAAAATGCCCTTGCTTTCACCCGACAGGTCAATGCCCGTCTTTTCCAGAATGCCGAATTTTTCAATATATTCGTAAAACCGCTCCCCGCCCAGCTTCAGGGCAATGTGGGCAAAGGCGATGTTGCAGGAGTTCTGCAGGGCCTGGGGTGTCTGCTCCGCACCATGGCCCGTGGAACGCCAGCAGTGCAGCAGCTGGCTTCTGCCGGGGATCTGCTCGGAGCCGGAGCAGTGGAAGGTCGTATGCAAATCAATTGCCCCGCAATCCAGGGCCGCCGCCATGGTCAGCACCTTAAATGTTGAGCCTGGCTCATAGCCGTCCGACAGCACCCGATTTCGCCACTGCTTCAGCCGGGCTGCAGAGAGCGCTTCCCCATAGGCTTTCTTCCCCGCTTCATAAGCGGAGGTTCCCTCCACCTGGGACTGATACTGCCCTTTCAGCTCCTCCAAATAACTGATGGCCTTCGGGTCCGCAATTTCCAGATACTGGTTGGGATCGTAGCTGCCCAGAGTCGCCATGGCAAGAATCTCCCCGGTCTTGGCATGCATCACAAGGCCAAAGGCACCGTTTTGCACATCGTAGCGGGCAATGGCCGCGCTCATCTGCTTTTCCAGGCAGGCCTGTACCGTAGCATCCAATGTCAGCACCACGCTGCATCCCTGTCGGGAAGAAATGTAATTTTCATAGGAAAAGGGCATATCCATTTCGTTGTTGCCCTTGGTGGTAATAACCCTTCCGGCACTTCCGGACAGGTATGTATTGTAAGCGGCCTCCACCCCTTCGGAGCCTTCCCCTTCGTCATTGGTAAAGCCAATGACCTGAGCCGCCAGTGTGCCTAAGGGATAGCTGCGCCGGGAACCGGGCTCCAGATGGATGCCGGAAATATCATGTTCGTTGATGTAGGCACGGATCTTTGCCGCTGTTTCCCCGTCGATGCGGCTGCCTACCTGCTTGTATCTTTTTTTAATATCCCCCGCCTGTTCGGTGATCCATTGGGGGTCCTTGCCCAGAACCTCGCCTAAAAACGCGGAGATAGCCGGGATATCTGCCTTGGACTGCTTCAGTTCATGGGGGTCCAGATAGACCTGCTCCACGCTGACGGAGGTAGCAAGGACATTCATGTTGCAGTCCAGAATATCCCCCCGGTGGGCAGATACTCTGGTGGTACGGGTCTGGTTCCGCAGGGCCAGGGCCGCATAGTAGTCGTACTGTGTGATCATCAGGCTGTACAGCCTGCCAAATACCGGTACAAAGGCCAGCAGCCCCAGCAGCAGTGCCGTCAGCGTGATCCGCCGGTGCTGCCCGCTGTTTAACCGCAGCCGGTCATAGTGTTTTGGTTTGTTCCCCATTCCAACACCCCTTAAGACAGGAGGCACCGTGTTTTGAATGCACCGTATTCTTGCCTCCCTCTTTGAGGGAGGTGGCAAAAATCTTTGATTTTTGACGGAGGGAGCACCCTATCTTAAGGAACACACTCCCCCAGCCACGGCTTGCGCCGTGCCAGCCCCCTCAAAGAGGGGGCCAAGGCCCATTCCACAGGCCAAATCCAACAAATGGGCAGCAAGGGAATCCCTCGCCGCCCATTGCAGCTCTTATCTTAAGTGTATGGGGCCAATCCCCGATTATGCAAAGAGGCCTTCCAGGAAGTCCTTAATCTCCTCAATACGGCTGACTTCCGGCTCCGGCTCCGGGATGTGGACAGAAACCGACATGGTTTCCACCTCTGCCTTGGGAACCAGTCCCAGTGCCATAGCCTTGGTCCGCACTTCCTCAATGTCATACTTGCTGTGATATTCCTGGGTCAGCTCAGCGTTGCGCTTGTTCAGGTAAGACGTATAGTCAGAAACCCGCTCATATTCCTGCCAATCCCGGTGGATCTGCAAAGCACCCACCAGCATCACCACCAGCATCACCACGGCCACCGCCATTGCCACCAGTGCCACAGGATCGACATAAATGGTCTCGATCTGCTGCAGCCGGGCCAGAGGCAGCTTGGTTCTGGCCTTTTTCTTCTGCTCCAGCAGTTCCAGCTTCTTCGCTTCGCTGCCGTGAACATAGAATTGGCCGATGTATTGGATCTTGGGTTTCTGGACCATGGTGGGTCTCCCCTTTTTGCTCAGATTTTTTCACAGATCCGAAGCTTGGCGCTCCGGGCTCTGGGGTTGCGCTCCAGTTCCTCATCCCCGGAAACGATGGGCTTGCGGGTAATGAGCTTCACCAGAGGCTTCTTCCCGCAGACACAGACGGGAAAATTGGGAGGGCAGGTGCAGCCCTTGGCTGCATTTGCCATTGCGTTCTTTACAATACGGTCTTCCAGAGAATGGAAGGTGATGACTGCCAACCGTCCGCCCTTATTCAGCCGGGGGATGGCATCCTCCATGACCTTAGCCACAGAGTTCAGCTCATCATTAACGGCGATGCGGATGGCCTGAAAGCTGCGCTTGGCCGGATGCTGCTTCTCCCGCAGGGCGGAAGCAGGCATGGCGCTGCGGATAATGTCCACCAGCTCCAGAGTCGTCCCGATGGGCTTTGTTTCCCGGCGGCTGCAGATGGCTGCCGCGATCTTGGGCGCATAGCGCTCCTCGCCGTATTCATAGAGGATCTTTTTCAGTTCCTCGTAGGACCAGGTGTTGACCACGGTGTAAGCGGACAGGGCATCCTCATTGTTCATGCGCATATCCAGCGGCGCGTCCACCATATAGGAGAAGCCCCGCTCACCGTCATCCAGCTGGGGACTGGAAACGCCCAGGTCCAGCAGAATGCCGTCTACACCTTCGATATTTAAATCATCCAGAACCCTGGCAATCTCACAGAAATTGGAGTGGACCAGCGTCACCCGGTCTGCCCAGGGCTTCAGCCGTTCTCCGGCAGCCTTCAGGGCGATGGGGTCCCGGTCGATGCCGATGTGATGACCGGTGGTCAGCAGTGCGGCAATGCGGCTGGAATGGCCTGCACCGCCAAGGGTGCCATCCACATAGGTGCCTTCGGGCTTGATGGCAAGGCCCTCGATACACTCCTCCAACAGCACGGAAACATGATGGAATTCACTCATAGACCGATTGCCTCCAAAGATGCCAGCAGTTTTTCGGGAGTCAGATTCTCTGCCTCAAAGGCCTCAAATTCCTTGGCATCCCAAATTTCCGCCTGTCCGGCCCGGCCCACGATCATAACCTCCCGGTCAATGCCCGCATAGTTCAGCAGGAAGGGGGTGAGGCTGAACCGGAACTGCTTATCCGGGGTGCACTCTGCTGCGTTCATAAAAATCAGGCTGGTAGCGCCTGCCCGCTGAGAAATGCTCAGGGCATTGAAGTTGTCGGAAAGCCGCTGCCATTCTTCGGCAGTGTAGATGGTGAGGCAGCGATGACCGCAGTTGACACCAAGGGTCACAAAGAAAACCTCTCCCAGTTCGTTTCTCAGCTTGCTGGGCACAAACAAGCGGCTCTTGTCATCCAGTTTGGCACTGTATTTTCCGATCATGTCCTCACCTCCGTTCCCTTTTACTCCACTTTACTACCATTTTGCTCCAAGTATAGACAGTATACTACCATTCCATAAAAAAATCAATCTTTTTCTGAGGATTTCCGTATTTTTATGCAGGGAAAACCAGGTTTTCGAACACCTGTTCTATAGTTTTTACGAACAAAAAGAAATATTTCCCTCTTCCAGCCGCAGCTTTACCTTCCCCGGCTTCCGGGAGCAGCGCAGCAGGAAGCTGGCAAGAGGGCCCTCTACTTCTGTCTGCACCAGCCGCCGCAGCTGCCGTGCCCCATCCTTGCCGGGACATTTGCCCAACAGGAAGGCTGCCGCCTCGTTGGGAATTTGCAGCTGGGTGCCGATGAGGGCAGTGCGCTCCTGAAGCTGCCGCAGGTATTTCCAGGCAATGGCCTCCATGGCCCCTTCTTTCAGCGGTGCAAAGGATATGATCTGGTCGATGCGCCCCAGAAATTCCGGGGAAAAGGCACTGCGCAGGGCCTGCCCCATTTCCGCATCCTTTCCGGCAGCGCAGAAGCCCAGCCCCTCGCCCTTCAGCTGACCTCCCACGTTGGAGGTCATGACCACGATGGTATTTTTGAAGCTGACCCGTCTTCCCGTGGAATCCGTCAGCACCCCCTCCTCCATGATCTGCAGCAGGATGCCCAGCACATCCGGGTGGGCCTTTTCCAGTTCATCCATCAGCACCAGACAGTAAGGCCGCCGCCGCACTGCCTCCGTCAGCTTGCCGCCCTCCTCATAGCCGATATAACCGGGAGGGGCACCAATGAGCCGGGCCACAGACTGCTTTTCCATAAATTCCGTCATATCCAGCCGCACCATGGCATCCCGGCTGCCGTAAACCTCCTGGGCCAGTGCCCGGCACAGCTCTGTTTTCCCCACTCCGGTGGGACCGGTAAACAGCAGGCAGGCAATGGGCCGGTTCTGATCCCGGATGCCGGAGTAACCCCGGCGCACCGCCTCTGCCGCTGCCTCCACCGCCTTCTCCTGTCCCATCACCTGAGAAGACAGCAGCCCTTCCAGATTCAGCAGCCGTTCCCGCTCCCCTGCCGTCAAACGGCCCACCGGGATTCCTGTGCGGGCAGATACCACATTGGCAATATCCCCGCCGCTGACACTGCGGCTGCGGCGGCTGCCCTCTGCAGGCTTGCTGAGAGTCTGCATTTTGTCCCGCAGTTCTGCCGCCTTTTCAAATTTCCGCTCCCGGACAGCCCCCTGCAATTCCTGCTCCAGCTCCTTCCGGGCGGCACCGCCCCGGGTGACATGGATATCCTCCATTCTGGCCCGGGCCGCCCCTTCATCCAGCAAATCGATGGCCTTATCCGGCAGATACAGGTCCGGCAGGTAGCGCACCGACAGCCGAACTGCCTCCTTCACCGCTTCCTCGGTGATCCGCAGATGGTGGTGCCGCTCCAGCCCCGGCTTCAGCGCCCGGAGAATGGCCAATGTCGCCTCCTCCGTGGGTTCCTCCACTGCAACCGGACGGAACCGCCGTTCCAGGGCCGCATCCTTTTCGATATATTTGCGGTACTCCTCCCGGGTGGTAGCCCCCAGCATCTGCAGCTCTCCCCGGCCCAGCGCAGGCTTGAAGATATTGGCTGCATCGATGGCACCCTCGGCCGCACCGGCGCCCACGATGGTGTGCATCTCATCCACAAACAGGATCACATCGCCGCTGCGGCGGATCTCCGACAGCACATCCCGGAGCCGTTCTTCAAATTCGCCCCGGTATTTGGTTCCCGCCACAAGGCTTGCCATGTTCAGGCTCACCAGCCGCTTTTCCTTCAGCTGGGGCGGCACATTTCCCATGGCCATCCGCTGGGCCAGCCCCTCGGCAATGGCCGTTTTCCCCACGCCGGGTTCCCCCACCAAAGCGGGATTGTTCTTATTTTTCCGGCACAGAATGCCGATGACCGTATCGATTTCCTTTTCCCGCCCGATCACCGGCTCCATATTGGATGCCTTGGCAATCAGGTCTTCGCTGAACTGTTCCAGAAGTCTCGTTGTGACCGCCTCCTTTTTTCCCTTGGGATGCACCTGCTGCTCCCAGCGCTGATAATCCACCGTATAGGTAAACAGCGCATCCGCGCTGACACCGTTTAATTTCAGCAGTTCTCCCGCCGCTGAATGTTCCCGCCGGGCCATGGCCATCAGCAGGTGATGGGGCTGGATTTCCCGGCTGTTCTGCTGCTTTGCCTCTCTGGCAGCACTGCGCAAAATAGCCCGGACCTCTTCCGTCAGACCCTGAGGCAGAGGCAGGTCCGGGGTGCCGGCACCGTATAAAAGCTGAGCCATGGCCTCCGTTAATTCCGGGTCCACCCCCAGCTGCCGCAGCACCTGTCCCGGGCCGCCGGGTTCCCGGGACAGAACCAGCAGCAAGTGCGCCGAGCCTACATAGCTGTGGCCAAGGCTCCGGGCTTTTCTGGCTGAGCGCTGCAGCAGGTCTGAGGTGAGCATGTGATATCGCATCTTTCTCCTCCTTAGTTAGCCAAAGGTAACTTAAAAAGTATTCTCTTTCCAGTAAATCATCGCCACGGATGGTAGAAAATATTCCTGAAAATTTTGAAAAAAGAATTGCAATTTCTGAAATCCATGCTACAATGGTCTTACGTTAAACATAACGTGAAACCCAAACAAGAAATATTATGGAGGTAAAATCATGGCTTACATCATTACTGACGCTTGTGTCTCCTGCGGCTCCTGCGCCGACCAGTGCCCCGTTGAAGCTATTTCCGAAGGCGATGGCAAGTACGTTATCGACGCTGATGTCTGCGTTTCCTGCGGTTCCTGCGCTGATCAGTGCCCCGTCGAGGCTATCGAGGAAGGCTAATTTTTCTTCAT
>ERZ1032130.180-NODE-180-length-18938-cov-14.518668_pt1 | contig 18938 bp, 14 predicted proteins | sample MGYA00517879_ERZ1032130 | MGnify/ENA primary metagenome ERZ1032130 (study PRJEB33719, sample SAMN04262597) | wastewater metagenome | biome: rural village; feature: animal feces; material: feces | host: Bos taurus | place: El Salvador | collected 2012-01-31 ...
ATGAAAAGTAACGCGAACCGGGGTGTAACGCCCCGGTTCGCAAAAGACGGATTATAAAGGTAAAATGGCTATTTGCAAAAAGAAAAAGTCCTGAAATCTTACGATTTCAGGACTTCCTGGTGGAGATAAGCGGGATCGAACCGCTGACCTCTTGAATGCCATTCAAGCGCTCTCCCAGCTGAGCTATACCCCCATATTTGGTTTGCTGTCAGACAGCTTTTGTATTATAACACAGTTAGCAAAAAAGTCAATAGTTTTTTTGACATTTTTCAAAAAATAATTCCCCGGAGGGCCTCCGGGGAATTTTGCGGTTATTTAGCCTTTGAAGAAATTCACCAGGCCGATGATCAGGATCGCAGATATGATGATGGGCAGAACGTAGGTCATGTACAGGCGCATCCAGTTTGCCACCTTGGGGCCCTTGCCGGTATTGGCTTCGGTGGTATAATTCTTCCAGCCCCAGCCATAGCGGGTGACGCAGAACAGGGTGAACAACAGCGCGCCCACAGGCAGCAGGATGTTATTCACCAGGAAGTCCTCAAAGTCCATAATGCTCAGGCCCAGGATCTTCACATTGCTCAGCACGGTGAAGCCCAGGACACAGGGCATGCACAGCACCATCAGGGAAGCACCGCAGATCAGGCTGGTCTTCTTACGATCCCACTGCGTCAGGTCCCGGATGCAGGCCACGATATTCTCAAACACCGCGAAGACCGTGGACAGGGCTGCAAAGGACATGAAGACGAAGAACAGGCTGCCCCAGATGCGGCCGCCAGCCATATTATTGAAGATATTGGGCAGGGTGATGAACACCAGACCGGGGCCGGAATTGGCTTCCACGCCAAAGGCAGAGCAGGCAGGGAAGATGATCAGGCCTGCAGTGAAGGCCACAAAGGTATCCAGGAAAACGACGTTGATGGTCTCACCCATCAGAGTCCGTTCCTTCTTCAGGTAGCTGCCGAAGATGGCCATTGCGCCAATGCCCAGGCTCAGAGAGAAGAAGGCCTGATTCATGGCTGCGACGATGACATTCCAGATACCGGCTTCCTTAAACTTGTTGAAGTCAGGCTTCAGATAGAAGGCCAGACCTTCTCCGGCATCCTCCAGGCGGCAGCTGTTGACTGCCAGCAGCAGCATGATGCTCAGCAGGGCCAGCATCATCCACTTGGTGATCCGCTCCAGACCGCCCTGCAGGCTGAAGGAGCAGACAACGGTTGCCAAAGCTACCGTGAGAATGGTGTAGAAGCCCATGGACTTGTCATTCTGGGTTACAGAACCGAAGTAATTTGCAATGGCTGCGGAATCCAGTCCGGTAAACTTGCCTGCGGCGGTATCCACAAAATACTGCAGCAGCCAGCCGGCGATGGTGCAGTAGCACATCAGCAGGATGATATTGCCCGCCATAGCCACATAACCATGGATATGCCACTTGCTGCCCTTGGGCTCCAGCTCCTGATACATTTTCACAGGGCTCTTCTGGGCTGCGCGGCCCATGGCAAATTCCATGCTCATAATGGGCAGACCCAGCAGGACCAGACAAGCCAAATAAATCAGAACGAAAATCGCGCCGCCGTTCTGACCGGTAATATAGGGAAATTTCCAGACGTTGCCAATACCGATGGCACATCCGGCACTGAGCAAAATAAAGCCCAGACGGCTGCCAAGATGTTCGCGTTGCATATATATTCCTCCGAATACATGAAAATACCCAAAAATTATAAGGTATTTTGTATAGGAAGTCAATATGTATTTTAGCAAAGATACAAAAGTCTTTTTTATGCAGACAACGCGCATTTTTTGTCCGCTATATACAGTCTGTTGCAAAATTCGCAACCATATTGATCGCACTTGTAGGGGCGATTATCAATCGCCCGCGGGCGCTCAATGAGCGCCCCTACATCCACAGGATATAGACAACTAAAAGCTAAGGGCGTGCTGCATTATTTTGCAGCACGCCCATCTCACAGTCTCATAATCAGATCTTCTCAGCAGCTTCCACAACATGCTTCATCAGCACGGAGGTGGTGACAGCGCCCACGCCGCCGGGGACGGGGGTGATAGCCTCGACAATGGGCTCGACTTCATCAAAGATGCAGTCGCCGGACATGCCGCCCTTGCCCTTGGTGGTGATCTTCTCGGGGTTCCAGTTCATGGAAACGTCGATGACGATCTGGCCTTCGCGGACGAAGTCCTTGGTCAGGCTGTTCAGAACACCGGCTGCGGTAACGATGATATCCGCGTTCTTGCAGATTTCAGCGGTGTTGACGGTGCGGGTATGGCAGATGGTGACAGTGGCATTCTTAGCCATCAGCATCATAGCTGCGGGCTTGCCGACCACCAGGCTGCGGCCGATGACAACAGCGTTCTTGCCCTTGCAGTCGATGCCGTAGTAGTCCAGGATCTCCATGCAGGCAGCGGGGGTGCAGGGAGCGTAGCCCAGGTCCTGACCCTCGAAGACACCGGCGTTGGACATATGGGTCATGGAGTCAACGTCCTTCTTGGGAGCCAGACGGTTGCAGATCTCGTCCTGGTCAGCCTTCAGATGCTTGGGCAGGGGACGGAACATCAGGCAGCCGTGGATGGAATCGTCAGCATTGATCTCGTCGATGGCAGCCAGGACCTCTTCCTTGGTAGCGGTCTCGGGCAGGACGAAGTTCTTGATGGCAACGCCCACTTCCTCAGCACGCTTGGTAGCGCCCTTTTCGTAGGACAGGTCAGAGGGGTTCTCGCCCAGACGCAGAATTGCCAGAGTGGGGGTAACGTTCTTTTCCCGCAGAGCAGCGGTACGGGCCTGCAGGGAAGCAACCAGAGCCTCGTTGACTTCCTTGCCCAGTAATCTCTTAGCCATGTATATTTCCTCCAAATTATGTATGTTGTTTCTGTCATTGCGAACCAGTGTGCACACTGGTGTGGCAATCCCCTCCGACATTCCGGAATCTTAAGGAGATTGCCACGTCGGCCTGCGGCCTCCTCGCAATGACATGCATTTTCTTACACGCCGAAGCCAGCCTTGACGGAGTTGAAGATCTCGTCAGCCATAGCGCCGTACTTTGCCAGCATGCCCAGAGCCTTGGCGTTCATCTCCTCAGCAACTTCCCGGTTCTTCAGGGTCTTGGTGTTGATGAAGACGTTCAGGGATGCGGCCTGCAGGGCAGCCTTGCAGCAGACAGCGCCGCAGCCAGCATCGGAAACAGCCAGACGGGAGCCCTTCTCAGCGAAGACAGCGATGTACTCGATGGCCTGGCAGCTCAGCTCCATGATCTTCATGGGAGTGGAGCAGGCGATGATGGTAGCCTCTTCCATGACCTTGTCACGGTTGGGGTCATCCTTGGGAATGCCGTAGGCCTTGGCCAGGGGCAGGAAGTTGACTTCGTCAGCTTCCACCTGGTTCAGAAGCTCCGTCTGCAGAGCATCGCACTTTGCTTTCAGGTCGATGATCTCAGCCTCAACGGCAGCGTACTTCTTCTTGCCCACGGTCAGGGAGCCGACCATGTTGCCCAGAGCAGTGCCGATGGCGCCCACCAGAGCAGCAGCACCGCCGCCGCCGGGAGCGGGAGCATCGGATGCCAGAACGGAAACAAATTCACGGCAGGATGCCAGAGTCATATCCATAGGAAATATCTCCTTTTGTATCAGTCTTTATGTCATTGCGAGCCAGTGCGCACACTCACCTTAGGGGATCGCCACACCAGTGGTGCTCCGCGCAGCGAATCTGCAATTCAAATGATTGCCGGTGGCAATCATTCCACAATGTATTGCAGACTGGTTCGCGATGACATGGTGTATTGTCGTTTTCGGATAAATCCGGGAAAGGCACAGGCAGTTGCCTGCCTGTGCCTTGTGGGATTACAAATTAGAACAGGCCGGAAACCTTGCCGGTCTCGACATCGACATCGACACGGCGGTAAGCGGGGTCTGCAGCAGTACCGGGCATCATGGAGATGGTACCAGCCATGGGGCACAGGAACTTAGCGCCGCCGTACTCCAGAATGTCGCGGACGAACAGACGCCAGCCAGTGGGCACGCCCTTCTTGGTGGGATCGTCGGACAGGGACAGGTGGGTCTTGACCATCATGGTGCAGTAGTCAGCGTACTTGGGATCGGTCTCGAAGCGCTTTGCCTTCTCGGTAGCCAGAGGAGCCCAGTCAACGCCGTCGGCGCCGTAGACTTCCTTAGCGATCATCTCGACGCGCTGACGCAGAGGCATCTCCAGATCGTACAGGAACTTGACTTCGTTCTTGGTCTCGCAGGCCTCAACAACGACCTGAGCCAGCTCAGCAGCGCCCTCGCCGCCGTAACGCCAGTGGTTAGACTCGGCGCAGCGGACACCCTTCTCAGCACACAGCTTCTTCAGCAGAGCGACTTCAGCGTCGGTATCGGTGTAGAAGCGGTTGATGCAGACAACGGGAGTGATGCCGGACTTCTTGATGGTGTTGACATGGTGGAACAGGTTGCAGGTACCCTTCTCCAGCAGTTCCAGGTTCTCCTCCTTGTACTCCTTGGGCAGGGGTGCGCCGGGGGTGACCTTGGGGCCGCCGCCGTGCATCTTCAGAGAACGGACGGTAGCAACCAGAACGGAAACGTTGGGGGTCAGACCGGACAGACGGGTCTTAACGTTCCAGAACTTCTCGAAGCCGATGTCGGCAGCGAAGCCGGACTCGGTGACGTGGTAGTCGAACAGCTTCAGAGCCAGACGGTCAGCGATGACGGAGGACTGGCCGATAGCGATGTTGGCGAAGGGACCGGCGTGGATCAGAACGGGCTGATGCTCGACGGAGTAGCACATGGTGGGGTTGATGGCGTTACGCATCCAGGCGGTCATAGCGCCGGCAACTTCCAGATCCTCACAGGTGACAGGCTCGCCGGTCTTGGAGTAAGCAACGACGATCTTGCCGATACGCTCGCGCAGGTCCTTCAGGTCCTTGGCAACAGCCAGGATAGCCATCAGCTCGGAGCCGACAGCGATGCCGAACTTGGACTCCATCATGAAGCCGTCCAGACGGCCGCCGATACCGATGATGATGTTACGCAGGGACTGAGCACAGAAGTCGATGATCCAGCCCATCTCCACGCGCTTGGGGTCGATGTCCAGACGGCGCAGGCCCTTCTTGGCCAGCCACTCGTCGGTGTTGTTGCGCTCGTGCTGCATACGGGCGGTCAGAGCCACCATAGCCAGGTTGTGAGCGTTCATAATATCGTTAATATCGCCGGTCAGGCCCAGGGAGAACTCGGTCATGGGCATCAGCAGAGCGTTGCCGCCGCCTGCTGCGGTACCCTTAACGTTCATGGTGGGGCCGCCGGAGGGCTGACGCAGAGCGCCGCCGGCATTCTTGCCGATGTAGCCCAGGCCTTCGATCAGACCCAGAGAAACGGTGGACTTACCTTCACCGAAGGGGGTGGGGGTAACAGCAGTGACTTCGATGAACTTGCCGTCGGGCTTGTCCTTCAGACGGTTCATAACCTTGATGAAGTCGATCTTGGGGGTCTTGCCGTAGGGGATGATTTCCTCGGGCAGCAGGCCCAGCTTTTCACGGAAGAAATCGACAGAGGGCAGGGTCTTTTCTGCTTCCTCAGCGATCTGCCAGTCCTTGTACATGGTGGGGTCCAGAGTGACGTGGCCGTCAGCATGTACGTACTTGCCATCAACAAAATTGATTGCCATATAATATCCTCCTTAAGGAATCCTTCAGAGTCTTAACTACCCCGGAAGGTTATTGAATGTCGGCACCGCACTTTAACCGTAAGTGACGCCCAGCGCCTATATCGATAATTGTTTATCGGTACTTTGAAATTGTACCATCCTTAAGCGATTAAGTCAACTGCAAATGGTAAAAAATGGAAGTAAAAAATATTTTTGTTGAATAGCAATAAAATACACAGGCTCCAGTGCACATTTCCGTACTTAGGCCTGTGTATTATATCGATATTCTTATTTTTCGGTAATCTCGGCGCTGTCCCGGATCAGCTTCATGACCTTGCTGGTCAGCACGCTGCGGACCACAGCTGCCTCAAACTCGGCATCGTAGTAAGGCTTCAGCTGCTCCAGGGTCATTTTGTTCTGGCGGGCGATGACAGCAACAGCCTCACCGATTTCTTCCTTGGTAGCTTCTAAGTTTTCCAGGTACACCACCTGCTCGATGGCAGCCTGGATGCGGACAGAAGCCTCGGCGTTGGGACGGGCATCCTCCCGCAGCTTTTCCTCGGTGGTGGACATGAACTGGCAGTACATTTCCAGCGTCAGACCCTGCTGGTTCAGCTGGGCAGCCAGATTCTGCATCTGCTCATTGACCTCAGCGTCGATCTGCCTTTCGGAGGGAGTGAACTCCAGAGAAGCCGCAGCCTGCCGCAGCAGACGGTCCTGCAGGTCCATCTCGCCCCGCTCGTCGGTGTAAGCCTGCAGGCTCTGGCCCAGCTTGGTGCGCATCTGCTCATAGGTATCGCAGCCGCCCACTTCCCTGGCAAAGACATCGTCCAGTTCGTACTCGGTCTTGATGCGGATCTGGTGGATTTTGCAGCGGAACTCAGCAGCCTTGCCTGCCAGATCAGCGGCATGGTATTCGGAAGGGAACATGACCTTGACAGACACTTCCTCGCCGGGGACCTTGTCCACCAGCTGTTCCTCGAAGCCGGGGATGAACATGCCGCTGCCCAGAACCAGGGTCTGCATCTCAGCGGTGCCGCCGGGGAACTGGACACCGTCGCAGAAGCCTGCGTAATCCAGCACCACTTCGTCGCCCAGCTGGGCAGCCCGGTCCTCTACCAGGGCAATCCGGGGATTCTGCTGGCGCAGACGCTCCATCTGGCGGTCGATCTCCTCGCCGGTGACAATATGACGGTCCAGCTCGGCCTTCAGGCCGCGATAAGTAAAGCTCATGATAAATTACCTCATTTTCTTTGTTTTTGTACGGAAAATAGTATCACTTTCTATGTGTAAAGTCAAGTATTGCGCGTACGCACCCCAACGCCTTCCCCCGGGGGGGAAGGTGGCAGCCCGAAGGGCTGACGGATGAGGGATGGCGTGCACCGAAAGTCCAGAATAAGTCTGATACAATGAAAAAATCGCAGCATTTCCCCCCGCATTCCTCATCAGTCACGAATCAAAGATTCGTGACAGCTTCCCCCCGGGGGAAGCCTTGGGCGCTGCCGCGCCAGTGCTTTAAATCGTTATCTTAAAAATCAGCACTGCGGGTTCCATGCCTTCGGCGGTGATGGTGAGCCGGGCTTTGCCTTCTTTGCCGGCGGTCTTCAGGAAGGCGCCGGTCATGCCGCCTTCGGCGGTGGCCACGGTGGGGCCCACCAGTTCTGCCTCGCCTTCCAAAGCAAAGCGCACCGGCAGCTGGGCATAGGGGGCGATGTTGCCGTTCTCGTCCAGAATCCGCACCCGGACGGCGGCCATGTCGTAGGTATCTCCCTCCCGGAGGGCCACATGGCTGGTCTTCACTTCCAGATGGAGCTTGGCGCTGGGCTTGCAGGTGTAGGTGGCTACCACTTCCCCGTCCTTTTCGGCCTTCAGCCGCCACACGGTGGCCTCGCCGCCCCAGTTGCCGATGTACTTGCCGTACAGCTGCACCGCATCCTCGTATTTCAGACCGTAGCGCACCATGGCATAGCCCATTTTGGCAATATCCGCCGGGGCCATGCCTGCAAGGCCCTTTTTCTGGATGGTCAGCAGGCACTGCCGCAGCAGCTCTGCCTTCTTTTTGTCGAAGCCCTCCTGGGTTTCCAGCAGGCAGCCTACCGTGTCATCCAGCCACATGGGGCCGTGGGGCAGGCCCTTCCAGTCCCCTCTGGTCAGCTCCGTCACGAAGCTGCCGTTTTTATACAGGCAAACAGTATCGGCGTTGGTGAACACTGCGATATCCCCCATCATGCCGCCGGGATAGTCGCCGATGTCCATGGAGGAGCCCACCGCAAGTATGGGCTGGCCCTCTCCCTGGCTGGCGTAGGCATAGGCCGCCAGCTTGGGATTGCGGAACGCGTCCATGACACCGTGGTAGCAAATGCGGTCACCGGAGCCGAAATCCTTGTGGGTAGCATAGTCGAACATGCACCAGCCGAAGCAGCCGGCGTGGTCCCCGTCTGCCGCCGCGTCATTCTGGACCCGCATGTGCCGCAGGGCGTGCTCCTGCCGCCGCTGCCAGGTGTCAAAAGCCTTGGTGGGGAACATATGGCCGCTGTGCTCGGAAATGATGAGGGCCTTGCCCTCCTCTTTCATGACGGTCTTTTTGGGCTTGCAGCCGCTGTTTTGGCCGGTATGGGAGAAGTCATTATAGGAATAAACATCCTCCAGCAGGTGGCTCTTTTCCAGATAGCGGACGCCGGAGGTGGCCCGGCTGGGGTCCAGCTCCCGGGCAACGGCATTGGTGAGCTGATACAGCTCGTCGCAGTCCTGGCTTTCGTTGATGCGCACGCCCCACAGGACGATGCTGGGATGGTTGCGGTACTGCAGCACCATTTCCCGGGTATTGATGAGTGCCTGCTGCTTCCAGCTTTCGCCGCCGATGTGCTGCCAGCCGGGAATTTCCGTAAATACCAGCAGGCCAAGGCGGTCGCATTCGTCAATAAAATGATGGCTCTGGGGATAGTGGGAGGTCCGCACTGCCACGCAGCTCAGTTCCTCCTTCAAGATCCGGGCATCCTCCCGCTGCAGCGCTTCCGGAGCGGCATAGCCCACATAGGGCCAGCACTGGTGCCGGTTGAGGCCCCGCAGGAAGGTCTTCACGCCATTTAAATAGAAGCCGTCGGCCCTGAATTCCGCCGTGCGGAAGCCGATTTTATGTTCCTGCACGTCCATCACCCGGCCGATTTTCAGCAGACTCACCCGGCAGGTATAGCGCACGGGATGGACCGTATCCCAGGGCTTCACCATGGGGCAGTCGATGGTGATGGTGCCGCTGACGGTGAAGGCCTTTTTCACCAGCAGCCGCTCCCCTTTCAGCAGCTCCACCAGTACAATGCAGCCGTCAGCGTTGTGCAGCGTGGGCTTGATCTTCAGGGAGGTCAGGCTGGGGGTGGTAATGTACAGGTCTTCGATGTAGCTCTTTTCCTTCACGTCCAGCCATACCTCCCGGTACAGGCCGCCATAGGTCAGGTAATCCACCACATAGCCAAAGGGCGGGATCTCGGGATTTTCCGTGGTATCCAGCTTCACTGCCACAATATTTTCTGCGCCCAGCGTCACAAACTCTGTGATCTCCACCCGGAAGGCGGTATAGCCGCAGCGGTGATGAGCCGCTTCCCTGCCGTTGACATAGACGGTGGCAATATGGGCTGCGCCGTCAAACTGCAAAAACAGGTGTTTTCCCGCCAGTTTTTCTCCCAGTTCCAGTTTCCTGCGGTAGCCGCAGACCATCTGATAGGACTGATGGTCCGTATAGTGCAGCGGGGTTTCCACCACCGTATGGGGCAGCCGGGCAGCTGCCCCCTCCCCTTCTCCCTTTTCAAAGCCGTCAAACCAGTCGGGGATAAATTCCCAGTTATTGCAAAGACTCTGCATAAAGAAGCCTCCTTTGCGCCATTTTTACCCATTATAAAACAGATTTCCCGGCAGGACAAGGGGAAAGTGAAATTATCGCAAACCCGTAGGGGAGGGTCTTGACCCTCCCGCCCCAATTGCGTGGCAATTGGGGATTTCCTGCAGGGAAATAAAGATTTTTATCGCTTATGGCGATGTCATTTTGCAATGCAAAATGACCGGGAGGGGCAAGCCCCTCCCCTACGAATAAAACCCCTCCCGCGCAGGCGGGAGGGGTGGGTATCAAAATTCTTCCACGGACAGTTCCTTTACCACAGCATCCAGCTGGGCATTGACCATGTCGAAGTTGCTGACCGCGTCCATGATCTGGTAATAAGCCCGGTCCCGGCCTGCGCCCTTGATCTGGGCAGCCAGTTCCGCCAGCTCCTGGGCGTGGGCATCGTTGTGGCTCACCATGAACTTCATCAGCGCCAGCAGTTCTTCCATGGGGGTACCGCCGGAGAGGTCTTCATGGTGGTGATGGTCGTGACCATGGGCATGGGAATGGGTGTGACCGCCATGGCTGTGGGTCATGGCATCCCGCTTCACGCCGGAGACCTGGTACATCCGGCTGTTGGAAATCAGGATCTCCACCTCAAAATAAGGATCAAAGAGGCCTTTCAGGCTGTCGGCAGACATAAGGCCGTTGGAGACCTTGCTGGCGGGACCCTTGTGGTGGTTGTCGATGACCGCCCGGCTGGCGCCATGGGCAATGGTCAGCCGTCCGCCCTCTTTCAGCAGGCCCGCCAGGGTCTTGATGAGCCGCTGGGGATTGGGGAAATGGGGGAAGGCATTGTACACCACCACCCGGTCAAATTTTCTGTCGAACACCGCCTCCTCCACATCGCCGCAGAGGACCCGGACCACATCACTGCCTTCGTATTTGGCCGCAGCGATCTTCGCCATTTCGGGGGAAATGTCAATACCGGTGACGGAAGCGGCGCCCCGTTCCAGATAATAAGGGAACATAACACCGGTGCCGCAGGCAACATCCAGAACATCCTGTCCGGCTGCGACTTCCGCGTTGTCCAGGATGGTGTTGATAATCGTATCGCTTTTGATCAGTTCCGCGTCCCAGCTGGGAGCGCAGCGGTCGAAAAATTCTGCAATGTCTCTCTTATTCAAGTGGTCAGTTCTCCTTTTTGGTAACGCAGGGGAATGATGCGGGCTTTCATCAGGGCGAAGACCACGGAGGGCAGGAACACCAGCTGGATCAGGATGCCGGGCAGGGCGGTAACGAAGCTGGCAGTGACCCAGGCAGACAGGGCCATACCGGGGGTAAAGATCAGGGCCTTGGCAATACCGGACAGGACACGGCCTGCCACCATGGCAGTGACCAGGGCGATGTACAGATCGCCAAAGGTATGCTTGGTATGGACGAATTTCAGCATCAGGCCGGACACCAGACCGTACACGCCGCACTCCACCATCATGGCAGGCAGCATGGCAATGGGAGGCATGCCGGTGAGGGCAGAGCTCAGCAAGGGACCCACGAGGCCGCACAGGAAGCCAAAGGGCCAGCCGCAGATCATGCCGCAGATCAGCACGGGGATATGCATGGGCAGGAACACAGAGCCTGCATTGGGGATGGAATGGAACGCAATGGGCAGCACCACACACAGGGCGATGCACACAGCGCACAGGGTCATATTCTTGACAGCGTTGTGGTTTTTCACAGGAGGGTCCCCCTTTGGAATTTTTTCGTTATTATATCAATAAAACCGTACCAATTGAACCCCCCAGGGGGGATGAAATTTTATGAACAGGTCAAAAAACATCCCGGAGGTTTCTCCGGGATGTTTCCGTATTAGCTGATGCGGTAGGCGGCCACAACCAGGCGTCCGTTCTGCTGGGGGTGGGTATATTCGCAGGTGGACAGGCAGATCAGCTTGTCGCCGTAGACAGGGGTGATGCCGGTGTCGTAATAGGCCAGTTTCTTGCACTCTGCCACGAAGTCATTAAATTCCTTCTCATTCTCCGCATCCACAAACTTGTGATAGGAGAAGCCCTCTCCCTTGGTTGCGGTGGTGCGGAACACGGCGAAGATCATGTAGGTGTGGAAGTCTGTCAGGGTATCGAAGGTGATCATGGGATTTTCCTCCCAGGTCTCCTGATGCACATAGGCATTCAGGGAAGCAAACATACTGCCGTCCTTCATGTTGTGACCGAAGAGGGTGATGTTATCGCTGGGCTCGTTCACATCTGCCTCGCTCCAGGCGAAGATGGCGCCCCGGTCACTCTTTTCCTTGTCAAAATCCTTATCCAGATAGAACTCGTTGTCATCGGGGGTCTGCATGACGGGATAATCCAGCTGGGTGCCGCTGATCTTCAGCCAGCCCACCATATCATTGTTCATCTCATACAGATTCTTATAGCACAGCAGCATGCCGTCCTCATCCCGGAGGGTAATGGTCCGGTCCACGGTTTCGGAAGGGGCGGTTTCTCCCTCCCCCAGCGTTTCGGTGCTCTGGGTCTGGGCATTGGCCACCATTTCGGACAGCTGGTCATATTTCTCTTTCTGCTCCTTGCCTTCCAGCAGATATCTGCCTACCAGAAACGCACTGATGGCAAAGGCCGCTGCCAGCAGCACCACAAGGATAGAAAATAATACTTTTCTCATAGCGTAAGTACCTCCATTTGCTTAAGGAACTATTATTATAGTACAAAAGCCGTTGTCCTGTCAACCCATCCTGAGTTTAAGAATATCTTACCATCAGTTCATATAGGGCACACCCAGGTAGTCCCGCATGGCGTAGTAGTTGGGCAGCCGCCGCCAGCCGCTTCCCACGGTGACAGGACCGCTGGCAACCACCCGGGTATCGGGCATAGCCTGGCTGGCCTGCCAGGCCTGGGCCTTGTTGCCGTGGATCATGTACAGGTTTTTCAGCCAGGTCATCTCAAAGATGGGGGTGGCATCCACCCAGGTTTCGCCGATATTCAGGTCCTCCAGACCGGTGCAGCCTACAAGCGGGGACACATCCCGGATGCAGCTCCAGTCCAGCTCCAGGAATTTCAGCTTTTTACAATTGGAAATGGCATCGATGTACTGCACTTCCGTGTGGGCCAGGATCAGATATTCGATATCCGGCATGAAGGCCAGAAAATCCACATCCCGCACTGTCATGTGACCGATGTCCATGCAGACGATCTCCTCGCAGTAGCGCAAATTGTAGGCATCGTCATTGGTAAAGCGGTAGACGCCGTCCCGGCCGGGAGAAAAGTCCTTGATATCCGTGCGGCTGGGGAGCTTGCCGTTGAAATCCACCATCCAGACCACCTTATATTCCGGGCGCATCTCATTGCGCAGCCGGGCAAGGTCTTCGTTCTCAAAATCGCAGTCTCCCAGGAACACCACTTCCGCATCGGGGAAGTAGTCCATGCCGGCTTTCACCTGCTCCAGGCTGTCCAAACCAGCCCCGGACAGGTCGATCTCTGTCATATCATCTGTAGAACGAACCGTCACAGCGCCAAAGTCTACAGACCAGGTCAGCTGCAGGTGGGGATACCGCTCTTTAAGGGCTGGGATACTTTCGGCAGGAGCCTCGGGATTTTCCAGATGCAGACGCTCCAAATCAGGAAGGTATGCCAGAAAATTCAGTTCTTCTTCCGTTACGCAGGCCACTTCCAGTTCCCCGATGTCCCAGGGAATATCCTGGCCGCCCATGCGCAGGAAAAGGTCGATGTCCCACTCCCGGCAATGGTCCTGCAGGGGGAGCAGGTTTTCCGTCCGGTCGCCGCCGGTGACGGTGACGGACTTTACATCCGGCAGATAGCACAGCAGGGAAAGCTCCTCCATGGTGATGCCGCCAAGTTCCATAGCTGCCGTATCCTCAGCAAAGGCCTGGCCGTCGATGTTCACGCAGTAGTGCAGCTGCACCTCCGGGCGGCGCTGCCGCAGCCACCACAGCATTTCATAGTCTGTACAGCTTTCTGCATGGACCGTTTCCAGCTTCGGCAGATGGTCCAGGGCATCCAGATCCTCTTCCGTCAGGGTCGTTACCGTCAGTTCTTTCGTATCATCCGCTACGGTGCCGCCCTGAAAGGGCACATTCCAGCGGATAAGGGTCTGCGGCATTTTTTTCCGCAGTTTTTCGTAATTGGCAATGCTCAGGTTTTGTCCCCGCAGGTCCAGAGCCGCCGCATCCTTGGGATACAGCCGCCAGCCCACCACATGATGGGTCGCCAGCATCCAGACGGCACAGATCACCAGCAGCGCGCACAGCGCCACCAGCACCGTCATCAGCTTTTTGTTATCTTTCACAGTTTTCCCTCCCGGGATTTAGATATTTCGTCTCAGTCAGGTCTATTATGGGCCGATTTTCCCAATAAGTCAAGGGAAAGTTGTAGCAAAAGCCCCGGACCGATTGGTCCGGGGCTGATTCTCTTACCAGGGCATATATTCCATGCCCAGCAGGTCACGCATTTTGTAATAATTGTCCAGCTCCCGCCAGCCGCCGGCAACGGTGGCATCGCCGCTGTACATAATTCTGGTATCCGTCAGGTCCTGTACTGCCTTATAGATGTTGCCCTGACTGCAGCCGATCATCCACAGGTTCTTCAGCCAGGTCATTTCCGTCACAGGGTCGATCCGGGCATAGGTGTTGCCCACATTCAGATCTTCCAGGCCGGTGCAGTCCACCAGGGGGGCAAGATCCCGGACAGGGCTCCAGTCCAGCTCCAGGAATTTCAGATTCTTGCAGTTTCGGATGGGCTCGATGTACTGGACCTGGGTATGGGCCAGGATCAGGTATTCCAGCTTGGGCATGAACTCCACGAAGGAAATGTCGGAAATGCTCATATGTCCGATGTCGATGCAGACCATATCCTCACAGTAGCGCAGGTTATAGGACTCATTGTCCTTGAAATAATAGACGCTTTCCCGGACGGGCATGAAGGTGGTGTCATCGGTGCGGGCAGTCAGCTTCTCACCCAGCTGGACCTGCCATGCCACCTTATATTTCTCCCGCATCTGATCCCGGTACTTTGCCAGGGTGTCATTGTCAATCTCCTGCTTGCCCAGATATACCGTCTTGGCATCGGGGAAGTAGGCAAGGGACTGTTCCAGCTTGTCCAGGCTGTGGATCGCCACCTCAGACAGATCGATCTCCGTATCCTCGGTGGAGTGGTTCTGTCCGTAAATTTCCTTTTCCCAGCTTACCTGCGTCTCCGGCAGGGCCTGCCGCAGCGCCAGAAGGCTGTCGGCATCGGTTTCCGGCTCCACCAGATGGATGCTTTCCGCTCCGGTGAGGAAATGCAGCAGGAACACATCCTCTTCCGAGGCGCCCACCAGACGAAGCTCCTTCTCATTTTCCAGCAGGGTCTGACCCTTGACCACCACACCGAAGCGCAGGCCGCTTTCCGTGCAGTATTCCCGCAGGGCTGTCAGGGCTTCTTCCTCGCCGCCGGTACAGACCACGCTTTCCAGCATGGGCAGATATTGCAGCAAGGCCACCTGTTCCGCAGTGGGGTTCTTTACCTCCGCCTCCCGGGCGGTATTGGAGACCATTTTCTGTCCCAGCTGAATGCGGTAGCTGACCTCGATCTCCGGCCGGTGCTGCTGCAATGCCAGCAGTTCCGGGTAATCCTCACAGCCGTCGGCCTTCACCAGCTCCAGCCGGGTCAGGTAGTCCATTTTTTCAATATCCTTGGCTTCCAGACCGGTGATGGCGATTTCCTTGACGTTGCTGGGATAGGAACCGGCAGACAGGGGCACATCCCAGATCACATCCACGCCGGGCATCCGCCGCAGGAGCTTCTCATAATGGCGGACGCTGATGCTCTTTCCCCGCAGGTCCAGATTCCGGGCATCCTTGGGATAGAACCGGAAGTCCACCATGGTATAATGATCCCGGTGCCACAGCATTCCCGCCACCACGGAAGTCAGCAGCAGCAATACCAGCAGCACCATCAGAAGTTTCTTTTTCAAGCTCAAACAAATCCCTCCTTGAATTGAGGAAGTAATATCCATACCTTGTAATATTATGCGGTTTTTTTAAGATTCTGTCAAGGTTTAATTCCGTTCGTCACAATGGTTGGGCTGTTGCAAAATTCGAAAACACATCGATAGAACTCGTAGGGACGATTATCCATCGCCCGCGGGCGCTCAATGAGCGCCCCTACGTCCACAAATTCCAAAATCCGGACTTTTGGGGTCACTTCTGGTGCCAGTGACCGGACTCGATTACATTATGGTGTTGCCGCCGTCGAGGCCGGCGGCAAGTGACAGTCCACCGGACTGTCACATTTAGATGGGTTCGCGTCCGGCACGATACCAAAAAAGAGGAGAGGCTTTTTGCCTCTCCTCTTTTTTGGTGCACCATGGCAATCCAAATCCGAACCGGTATTATCTTTGTTAATTGCCCGTTTTACATCGCCGAGCGTGATGGTTTTTGTGCCATCCTTGTAGTTGAAGGTGATGACCATTTTGTCATCATACAGATAGATGGCGTTGACGAAAACATTGATGAGCCACTTCCGGTGATCCTGCTGGGTAATGTCCAACTTGCGGAATTTGTGCAACCAGAAGGTGACGAACTCCAGGCTGATTCTGGGCTTCACCAACTTTTCATTGGCAATCTTGATTTCCAAGTCTTCCTTGGAGCTTTCCAGTTCTTCCAGTCGGCTCTTGGTGGACTTGGTAAGAATGCCCATCTGGATTGCGTTCAGTATGTTCTGGATGCCGCTTTCCACTTCCCGGAGACTGCTTTCCAGAACAGGCAGGGTAGTGTTTTCCCTGTCCTGCAAATCCATTACCTGAGATACAATCGCTTCGATGGCTTTATCGTCCATGACCACTTTCATGACTTCTGTGACTACCAAATCCTCCAACCATTGTTTCCGGACAGCTTTCTTTTTACAGTCGGTGCGTTTCTTTTTCACGGACACGCACTTGTAATAGTGGTGGACAGTTCCGTTTCTGCTTTTGCCGCTTTCTCCGCAGAGATAAGCTCCGCAATATCCGCAGAACAGTTTCGTGGTCAGCAGATATTCTTCCTCGGCTTTGTTACGGGCCGGGGCTTTTTTATTCTGCTCTATTTTCTTCTGCACCCTGTCAAAGAGTTCCTGGGGAATGATGACCGGAATGCCTTCCGGTACAATGATATCCCGGTATTTGAACTCACCGATATAGCGGCGGTTTTTCAGCATGGACTGGACACTGCCATAGTTCAGTGGCTGTCCTCTCGAATTTCTGACACCACTTTCATTCAGCCAATCCCGGATCTCCGTCATGGTTGCACCCTTGTCATATTTCTTAAAAGCATCCAGAACAAAGGGCGCAGTCAGCGGATCGATTTGGAAATGCTGTTCCTCGTCGATTATGTAACCTATAGGCAAAGTACCGCCGTTGTATTTGCATTTCAGTGCATTGTCCGTCATGCCACGGATGACCTTTTCGGATAGATCTGCGGAGTAATATTCCGCATAGCCTTCCAGAACGGATTCCAGGATAATACCTTCCGCGCCCTCAGAGATCACTTCGGTAGCAGACACCACCTTGACACCATTCTTTTTCAGCTGAGATTTATACCGGGCACTGTCATAACGGTTTCTTGCGAATCTGTCCAGCTTCCAGACGATAACCATATCGAACAGCTTTTTGCTGCTGTCCTTGATCATGTTCTGAAATTCCGGGCGGTTGTCCGTCTTGGCAGAGTAGGCACGGTCGATGTAGTGCCGCAGGATGGTGATGCCGTTCTTCTCGGCAAAGGCGGTACATTCCCGGATCTGACCTTCAATGGATTCTTCCCGCTGGCTGTCGGAGGAATACCGGGCATAGATAACCGCTTTCATTCTGCGCCCTCCTTCATCATCTGAAGCAGGGATTCCTTCAGCCGCTCATTCATGGGAGAACCGGGATCAAAACACATCTCAATGAATTTCTCCATTTCAGGATAGGCTTTCTCGATTTTGGGCTTATTCTCATAGAGTTTGCCCTGGGGATTCTCTGTCCGTCCGAAAAGATAATCCAGAGACACATCGAAATAATCCGCATACCGAACCATCACATCTGATGGCACATGAGCTTCGCCGCTTTCAAACCGTGCAACCGCAGACTGTCGGGAACCAACAACTGCCGCAACCCTTGCTTGCGACAGCTTCGCTTTCTGCCGCATTTCCCGCAGCCGCTTTCCGATTTGTTCATCCATCACTTCCACCTCCAATCTTTTGTATTTGTATTATAATCTATATTGCATATTTAGTCAATGCTAAATTAACATAACATCGTCATTTCCGAGAGGGTAAACTATAACGTATCAAAGCGTCCGGAGGATGCGCAGCCTGCAATGAATTTGCAGTATCAGAGGGATTGGGATGCTTCCCAACAAGCTGAAAATCACCGCTCCCAAGGCGGTGATTTCTCGTATATGTAGCTACATATACACTGCTTGCCAGTTTCCAAATTATCAAATTCAAGCACATAACTTCCAAATTTCTCACTAAAAATAACATCTTAAATATGCTGAAACAATATGCGCAAGCAATGCATTTGTGGTACAAATACGAAAAACGTCCAAACCGCTGTCTGCGGCTTGGACGTTTTTCACGCTTGTTGAGGCTCCGCCCCAATCCCCGGCGAACACAGAATGTGTTCTGAAAACGCAGTCTTATAGACTGCGGCTGCGCGATTCTTAAATCGCTTTCTGTTTACAAATTTGACCTTGAAGCATTCGGTAATACACGCTAAAATAGATGCAAAAGTGAGGCGATCCACATGAAGAAAATTGCGATTATTGATGACGATATTTACATCGGAAACATGCTGGAAGAACTGCTGCGGGGAAATGGCTATGATGTTCTTCGTGCGTACTCCGGCACCGAAGCCTTATATCTTCTTTCCCAAAATAAGCCGGATCTGGTTCTTCTGGATCTGATGCTGCCTGGATTGTCCGGTGAAGAAGTTCTGCCGCACATTGAGAATATCCCCGTTATCGTTCTCAGCGCAAAAGTAGATGTGCAAGACAAGGTAAATCTTCTGCTCAGTGGTGCAGCCGATTACATGACAAAGCCTTTTGACACAAAGGAACTTCTTGCCCGTATCACCGTTCAGCTCCGCAAGGCAGAACAACATGGTGAAGCAAAATCCCTTTCCGTTGGCGATTTGGGTTTGGATATGGTGTCCCTTTCTCTAACGGTACAGGGGCAGGCTGTGAAGCTGACCAGAACAGAATATGCCATTTTGAAGCTCTTGATGGAGAATCCGAAACAGGTTATTGCTAAGAGTGTCCTGCTTGACAGAATCAGTCTGGACACCCCCGACTGCACCGAGCGTTCCCTGAAACAGCACATCAGCAATCTTCGTAAGAAACTGCAAGATGTCAACGGAGTGGATTATATCGAAACAGTTTGGGGTATTGGCTTCAAACTCGCAGAGCGATAATAAAGAAAATTTGAAGTTGGTGGAGGTTCTATATAATGGAATATA
>ERZ1032130.181-NODE-181-length-18748-cov-12.734393_pt1 | contig 18748 bp, 18 predicted proteins | sample MGYA00517879_ERZ1032130 | MGnify/ENA primary metagenome ERZ1032130 (study PRJEB33719, sample SAMN04262597) | wastewater metagenome | biome: rural village; feature: animal feces; material: feces | host: Bos taurus | place: El Salvador | collected 2012-01-31 ...
CTGCTGGACCAGTACAGCCAGACCGTCTATCCCACGACGAAGATCTGTGTAACCGCAGGCAATATACACCCGGTCGGCACCATTGAAGTCGGTCAGCATGACTTCAGAAAACGCAGCACCGTTTCCACAGTCGCCGCATCTGCTCCGGAATGGATGTCTGCCTCCGCTCCGGCAATCCGAACAGTCACTGCCACATTTGCGGAACGAACAGACTGTACCGGTGTCACTTCCGCAAACTGAACCTCCTGCTGTGCCTTGGCCATTTCAAATAGCCGTTTCTGCCACCTGTAATAGGTTTGCTCACAAATGCCATTTTCTTTGCACCAGACCTTGACATTCTGACCGCTGCTGCGACACTCCGAGATCCGTCCGGCCCACAGGGCCAGTTTATTCTGTTGGTTCATTGTCTGTAATTCTCGACTCACAAAAAATACCCCCGTATCCCGGATAGTAATGCTGAGTCGCATATACTATCCGCTAGTATACGGGAGTATTGTTTCATACCGGCGAGTTAACTGCAAGTCGCCGCTACGTTTTACGCTTACGGATATTTTTCACTTTTTATAGCAAGTGCCACCCAAAAGCGGGTGGCACATAGATTATAGATTGTTTATTTCATCGCAGTTCCGCAATATTTGCAATTAATGGCATCCTCGCTTTGACGCGCACCACAGTGGGGGCAGACGGCCTTTCTCCCGGCTTTGCTTGTAGAGATAGGTTTATATACCGGGGTGGGTATCGGGTCTTCTACAACCACAGGATCGGCTTTAGCGTGGCTTGCTCCTGCTATGGCGGTACCGCAATACTTGCAGTTTGTTGTTCCCAACAGATGTCTTGCACCACAATGCGGGCACATCACCTTACCATCTTTTGATTTAGCTATAGGCGTAGGTGTCGGAACAGGATTCGGCCTGGGTTCGGGTGCCGGAGCAGGTTTAGGAGTAATTGGCTTGCAATTGTTGATTGGAGTACCGCAGAATCGGCAAAAGGTAGCATCTTTCTCCTGTTCCGCTTTGCACTTAGGACAGATAGGCTTTTTTGTGGGGATCGGCCCGGGTGCAGGGGGAACAGGTTTGGGGGCAGGCTTGGGTGCGGGACTTGGAATTCCACCATCCGCGGAAGACTCTGCAGATTTGGATATATATCTTGCCGATATAGACAGAACAATTGCAGCAAGACTTGCTATTTCATACAGATAGAAACCAATTGCGGCATAGTCGATAGCACTCTGACCAAGACCGATGTCACTTGTCATAGCCACAATCATGAATATCATACCAACAGCAGATGCAATGATTGTACCAACTTCCATTCCTCGTTTTTTCAGTGCAAGCAACGAGAACACAATTCCGAGGATGGTGCAGACCAAGCTAATTAGCACACCTACATCCGGAGATTCCGGATAATCGATAATCTCCTCAATTAGTTCAAGAGCAGAATAGGAATATGTGCCAAAAAAACTAATGCTTACAAAAGGCAAAAAGAAACTAATGAGTGCAACAAAGACTGTACAAACAGCAAGTATTGCCATAAGCGACGAATGCTTTTTAGTGTCAGACATATTGTTTCCTCTCTTTCTGTGTTTATTTTTCGACTTCGCTTAGAATGTTTCCAGACTTATCAATTGTAATCAAGAATTCTGTACCAAGGCTATTCTCCGCGGTAAAAGTACAAGTTCCACCCTCAAAGTAAATATTTCCATTGTACCACATGTCGATATTATACTCTGAAAGATCAATCACTTTTTGACCACTGGTGTTGTAAAAGCATTGATCGGAAGCAAATATCAGTCCCTCAGACAAAAAGCTTTCAGGGCGAACACCTTCAACATCGGTGGCTATCGTTTCCAGATTCAATGTCTGTGCATTCAATGTATGCCAATCAAACACTTGATCTTCCAACCATCCAGAGGATGTTCCCGATGTTTCAGCATAAAGAACAATCTTGCCGCTTTCTGTGTAAATCCGTCCATAAGATTCAACCTGACCATTTGAGAAAGTGGCTTCAGAACACTGATAGAGAAGAGTCGATTCCTTGCAATTAACGGTATAGCTTTCGAGTGAACTACAACTAAAAATGATGTTATAGTGGTCATAAGTGCTTACCCCTGAATCCGTTTCTTTATAACTGTCCATTAAAAAAGCACCTGAATCCACAAAATAAATGTTTTGAATTACTTCATTTACTTGTGCTAAGGAAGTTCCGGAATCTCCCGCCATCGAAACAGAAACATGAAACAGCCCATCTTCACCTAAAAACGGAAAATCTGGGGACATCGTATACAGCCAGTCATTGTTTTTTATTACACCTACTGTTATTTCATATCCTAATGACGACTCAGTCTGGTTGGCAACCAACTCATATGTATTACCGGAAGTATCTGTTCCTTGGCATAGAACGAAGTCACAGCTGTCACTTAAAGGTTCTACATAGGCATTTTCTCTGTTTGGATATCTCTCGGTGTCCGGTGTGCTATCATGTCCCGCTGACACCAGAATAATGCCCATCAGCAACACCACGCAGCAAACCGCAACCGTCATCCACTTTTTCCATTGGAATTTCTTCTGTGTTGAAATAGTGAGAAGCTGTTTTCCGCAGTGCTCACAGAAAACGGAATCTGCCGGTGTGGGTTTTCCGCATCTGGTGCAGAAAAGTGTATTACGCTTTGGAGCTACTGGCGGAATCTCTCGCCCCGTTTCATCTACTTCCTTGTCACGCCACAGTCCGTCTTCGCCAACATAATACACGCGTTTTCTACCGCCGTTGTGTGAAAAACCAATTACATTATCATCCTGAATATTGGCATTCGGGTCTTGATCTAAATCTCCTAAAGTTGAGAACGAATCATGCCTCGGTGTTCCATGATCAATAGTCACCGTAGCTCTCACATCACTGCCGCAAACCTGACAGAACACACTATCAGCAGGAACTGTCGCTTTACATTTTGGGCACTGCATCAGTTATCCCCCTATCATTTGTTATCTGTTATTACGAAATTACTTTCAGTATAGATTGCACCAGCTGGCAGATTCTCAGCATTCAGTAATGATATTGCTTCCATGTACTCTAAAGAACCATCATTGTTTACATACATAGGGAAGAAACCGATGCCAGCATTCCAGACATAGAGAACCCTTGCCGCGGGAAAATACAGATACTCATAGACATCGCCTTCTTCAAACATATCATAGTAGGAATCAGGAAGATCGATTTCTGTTTCTCCTGTTCCTTGACGATACAGAACATCACCATCTCCTGTTGTACCGAAAGAAGGCTTTGCTTCCGAATCCTCATCGATGTATTCTTCAATGTAGAGTCCAATCATATCGTGATTGATATACACTATTACACCATGTTCTCCGGATTCCGTTATAAAGGATAGGCTGGCATATGTACCATCGTGAGAAACATTGTATGAGTACGGCCCACCGCTTTCACCTTCCGGAGAATATATAGAGATGGAATCCTTTGTTATAACAATTTTCCCCTCACCAACGGGCAGCCAGTAATCAAATAGCCATGTGCCAATGTAGGTCTGATCTTTTGTCTGTATCGGTGGCTCTGTTTCGACCGACTCATTGAAGAACTGACTTCCACTCTTATCCGGACTGATAGTATAGTAATCTTCGCCTACCTGCATTGGATATTTATCAAGTGAAGTGAATCCATCTTTATTTCCGCTGTATTCAATAGTTGACGGATAGCCGAATCCATCAATATCAAAGACGATCACCAGTTTCCCGTTGGTATATGTATAGGTGCCATCTTCGTATGCACCTGATCCCATCCCTCGTGCAACAAAGGTTCCATCGGCGCTGAATTTAGCAACATAGTTATAGCCAAGGGATTGACCGAAGCTCATATGCCAATAGGTTTCATCAAAAATATCTTTCGTATCAGGTGCATCAACGGTACCAGTAACCTTCACATCCAACATTGACACCCTTCTGTTCAATTCAGAAAGCATGGCAGAATAGTAATCTACAGATTCACAATCTACACTTTCTGCTGCCAGATAAAGATCCGTGAGAACGTCACTAATCTTTTCAATCTTCTCGTGATCTTCCCAGAATGTGTTGTATGCGTGTCGGGATGCCACCAGTGCCAGCATAACCGTCAATCTTAATTCATCCAAGGATTCTGTATCAAACTGCATGTCCTGTGTACGCTTATCGAACACTCTGCAAGCATGGTTCACCACATCGTCCATGTATCCCAACTGTGCGGCTTTCCCTACTTCTTCCACGGCTTCCGGAAGAGCCAGTTTCACAGCCTTGAATGCAATTTTGTATGGTGTTAGACCAAATTCCTTTACAGCAGTCCCACCGAACTCGCTAACGATAAAGTCATACAGTGCGGAGTGGACAATTTCCTTTCTCTGTTTGGCACTATCTGAGCCATAGGTAGATGTAATCTGTACCGCAGCCTTGTAGGCGGGATTTGTCTCTCCAAAGAATTCGGTACTGTATACCGCTTCCAACATATTCAAGTGATCATCCACTTGATTCATGTAGGTATTGCTATAGTCAGCAATTTTGTATATTCCCTCCGCAGTATCACTCATTCCGGAGTATAACTGTTTAAAATCATGGAAACCAGGGTACAATTCAGAATCCAATATATACCCCAAGAAGTCGGGCCCGATTTTGGCATCACTTAGTAGCCCGTCTATTCCTTTCAGGTTATTTCTTTTGGTTTCCATGAACTGCTCTGTCGGCGTTTGATCTTCGTCATAGGCAGAAAGAAACACTGCATCATCCACCAAATATGCTTTGAATAGTTCTCTATAGTCGTTGTATTCTCCTGTGTTAAAAAGGCCATCCAAGCGATCAATGCGCAAACCTAAAATTGTATCAATGAGCACACCTGACGCAGTCATAAACTCATGGCCTACAACATCGCGATCTGCGTCAAATGCCAGTTCCTGTAGATTCAATCCATATAATGCGCTGAACACTGATACCGCATTCGTATTGATATGTAAAATGCCGTCGTCTGTGATTTCTATTTTTGCATTGAACAGAGGCAGCATCTCCGCCAACGGCAGGTACAATGTGTTTTCACTAACGATAGACTGAGTGAATTTATGTGTTATATATATTTGGAATTTTGCTTCCGTAACATAACAGCCACAGTTCACTTCTCGGCCATTCTTATCAATATAGATCCGCTTGGCAAATGGCTTAATAGTTTCCTCACCCGCATAATAAAACACATATCGATTGGATTCTTCCATTTGTGCCATCAAACCGTATCTTGTGAACCAGCTTATCGGGGCAAAAAGTGTATGATCATCATTTACCAGTACTTTTTCGGTATACTGATTTCCAAAGCTATCCACAATAATTTCCGCAGTCTGATAGTCACCTTCCGCTGCACGAACAGGCATTATCAAGAATGACAGAAGATATGCAATTAGAAGGACTGTTGATAAAACTCGTTTAGCCATAATCATCCCTCCGCTGCTGCATTTGCAATTGCTTCATCTCTCAGTTGATATATCCCACCATAGTACGCATCCACAAATTCCGCTGTTAGAATAGGCGCATAACCTTGGTCTGTCAGGATGTATTCAATAATCACTTGCTTTTCCACTATTGGAGCAGTTTTCAACGCATTGTCAAGCGCATCCATCAATGCATTTGCATCGGTGTATGTATTACTGGAATCCAAATTCTTTGCAACACCATATACACCAGGAGCAAATACCCGCATTGTCGCAATGGCACCAGCTTGTGTTTTCTCAAAGGACAGAATCTCATATCCGTTACGGGATTCAATTGAGTAGAGAAAATCTGGTGTTTCAATTCCTTCTGTGTCCACCTCAAGAATAGGAGTTTCCAAAACCTGATCCAAAGCATTTCCTGCGGATTCTGCAGAGTATTTGCTATTCGTGGATTGTAAAGAGCCCGAACAAACTACCCACAAAAGAATACAAATTATGGTTGTGCAACATGCTGCAATCGTCATCCATTGTTTCCAAACAAAGATTCTTGCAGGATCTCGTTTTTTCGGTTCTTCGACAAGCTTCCAATCAGTAGGCTTTGCCTTCAAGGGAACAATTTCGTCCATAGGTTTAAAGCCACCGATAGCAGGCTTATCTCCATAACGAACCTCATCTTCAATCACGGAACTTTCACCGCCATTTAGCGAATCCATAGGCTTAAAACCACCCGTGGCGGGTGCATCCATTCCAGAGCCATCCAACAGAATAGGTGAACCGTCCAAATTACCCATAGATTGAAACGGATCGATGGAATTAATTACAGTGTCTGTACTTGTATCATACACCTCGCCAAAACAACCACCACTCTGTTCAAGATCACCTAATGAAGAAAAGCAATCAGATTTCGTAGATGGAATAGCCGGATTGTTTACATAGACCTTCGTTCTTCCATAACTCTTATTGGGTTCGATATCTCCCAATGTAGTAAACGGATCAAAGTTATGCTGTTCTGTACCACAAAACGGACATTTTTCATTGGTGCCGATACTATTACCACATTTTTTGCAATACATCTACATCACCTCTATGCTGCCTTTTTGTTTATAGATCGCCCAGATCCCAGAAGCCAGGCCGTGCAGGTGCATCACCTACGAACTCTCCTTCGTTCTGAATTACATCGTTTTCGATGACTACCTCAGTATATTTAAGTGTAATAATTGTACCGTCAGGAACACAATCGCCATCCTGTTTGTCAGTACTAATCACTTCAAACATGCATCCTGCATAGGACTTGGGTTCAAGCGAACCTTTTACTATAGGAATTTCATTTGCTGCATTAATCCATATTTTTGCAGTATGAACCGTCTGTTCCACAATTTTACCGCACACCTTGTGCTGAACTGTGTAGCTGGCGGTTTTCTGCTGATTCAGATCTTTAACATACTTGATGGAGATAACTGTTCCATCATCTACGGTTTCACCTTCTATTATCCAAGGTTCCCGTCTGTCATATTTATAGCCAGTATATTCTCTGGGCTTTAGGGATTCTTGTTTGATTGCAATCTTTCGATTTCCATAGTTTCCCTCACTCTGCTCAAATGTGAACGAATCTCTCGTCTTGCCCTCCACTTCATGGTGAACGGTGTAGGAAATCTTGCCTGGTTTCGTTAGATTATTAAACACTTCCTGTGCAGAAGGACGTTCACATGGATTTGCTGCAAGCATTTTGGAAATAACTCGGTGTAAATCGGCTGGCATATCCCAAGAAATATTCAATTTTTCTCCAGCAGCTACAGCTTCGCCTACACAGCTAAACTTTTCTTCATCGTACCCAGGGAGTTTTCCTGATAAATACTGGTGAAACAAGATTCCCAACGCAAAAACATCAAGTTTACAAGTAAGCTGTGCCTCTTCTCCAAGAATAGCAGTCCAGGCTTCCGGCGAAAAGTAAACCTGATCACCGGGGATTTCTTCCGGGTGTGTCGGTGGATCATACTCAAAGAAACCAGCATCGTAGTCAATCAACTTTGCTGTCAGCTTGCTTGTTCGAGAATGCACAAGCATTATGTTGGTGTGTTTAATATCGGCGTGAACAAATTTACTTTTATGAAGCTGCGCGACAGAATGTGCGATTACTGTACAAATTCTTCGTTTGACATGCTCCGGAAGCCTCGCAATTTCTTCAACGCTCATCTTAACAGGATTTATCTTGGGCATAACCATGTAATACTTTGCACCCACACGAAAGAAATCAACGACTCGAACTGCATTTCCATCAGAATTCTCATTAATTGCACGGTATATTTTTGTTTTGCTTAGCTCAAAAGCTTCGCATTTTTTGATTTTCTTTGCTCTTTTTTCAGGACTTGATGTGGTATCATTTTCAGGATACTTTGGTTCCAGAAATTCCTTTATAAAAAACTCCTGTCCCCCTCGGATAGCAAAGCACCATCTGCAACTTCCGGCATCTTTATTTGATAATGCGGTAGTCCTTTCATACCGACCCAACATTGCCATTATCGTTTTTCACCCTCTATATACTTCAAATAGTTTTGTCGGTAACTTGCCCATAGATTGCGTCTTGTATCACGATCTTCCCATGGTGTTGCCCACACTGTTTCCAGATAGTTTTTACGGAGATAGTCGTACCTGGTCTGGAATGCCTGCTGAACGGACGCAAAACTGCCATAGCCAAAGGATGCCAGACATAATGTATGATCGTCACCCGCATAAGAAGCTATCAACTTTTGCAGGTTATCTTCCCACTGTGCAACACTTGAGGATTCTAACATTGTATGTAGAATCATTCCTTCAAACTCCATAGGAGAAGAAACATATCCGAAGCATCCATCTGTTGCTGCAATCACCATAAACGGTGCTTTGACAGTCAGGGTACTGCAATTCAAATGGACAGGCTTATCAGCGCATACCACATTAGTAAGTGTTCCTTCATCATACAAACCTTCCATCGGGTCAGGTTGATTGGAATCATCTACTGTCAGCTGAGAAAGTCCCGTCGAATCCAAAATGTACACTCTTGAATCACCGGCCCATATTGGGCTAATCAGAATATCTTTTCCGCTTCCCTTTTGAATTAGAGCCGCAGCCATTGTAGATGGGAGCGTTCGCATGCCCGTTATTTTGATACCATTATTCTTCTCTGCTGGAACATTGGCTTTTAGTGCATTGGTAATACAGTGTTCGACAATCTGCTTGGCAAAAACATCAGGGGACATATTTATTGGGAAGTGTTTCTGGATACATTCATACAACGCACCGGAGCAGAGACGTGCTGCCATAAATGCTTCTGAATGATTGTTATAGTTTTCGTGCTTTCGTGCACCGGAACCACCACAGCCATCAAAAACAGCAATGACTCCTGAGTCCTCGCAAAAACTGTATGTCCAATTATCTTCCCCCAAGTTTCTTCTTGCTTCGCCACAAAAAATAGTCGGATGAAAATCTAATTGCATGTATTCTTTCATTTTGTTATCCCACCCACACTATTGCAAAAATTTCGATGTATCTGAAATCGGTTATACAAAAGTATTAACAATGGTTTCGAGAATTTCACTATATGTATGGTCCGACATGCCTTCACCTGCTGCAGAGTTGACGTGAACAACTTTTTCCCAGTTTTCACCAATGTAATTCCAGTAGTTGGTGTTCGGCGCATAGATAATGAGTCGCTTGGCATAGTCATCCATTTCATCCCACCAATCTTCAAGTTCAGCCAGATTTGCGGGCATGCCTTTGGGATAGTGAGGAGATCTTTTTCCATAACCCAGTTCATGGGTGCCGGCATCCGTCCAAACAACGATGACCTGACGCTTTTTTGCACCATGGGTTGTCCACGGGGATTTCATAGCATATGCAAGAGCTTCCAGACCATCTTCGGGAATATCGCCGCCACCGTCAGCATGGATACCATTGATACAATCTTCAAACTCCTTTGCCTGTTGGGGAAGCAGATAAAAGCCTGTTCCCTTCATTGCATCAGCGCCGTCTGCAATAAAATCTCTAAATATAATCACACGGACGCGGAGTTGTGCCATAGGCTTATGCTTTTCGGCCATTTTCTTAATCATGTCATCATAAAAATTCAGGGCGTTCTGCTTAACCATGTTGATGATTCTTTGCTGACCACCTTTTCGGTTCTCCATGCTTCCGGTTGCGTCAATGCAAAGCACCATATCCACGGTGTAATTGGTGGAGCCTCGCTGCTGTCCATTTTGCTGATTTCCGCCGTAGCTTCCCTGATAAGATCCCTGATAATTGCTGGTCATAAGTAAAACCTCCTGTTTATTTCTAAGTGATATTTACTGATTGTTATTAATAATTGCACCATCTGCTGCAACAGAGATTCCATCTACCGTAATCTGTATGTAATCTCCGGATTCATTTTCAATTCGAATGATGCACTGTAGTTCAATCGGCTGCTTCATAATAGTGATATTTTTCAACCAATCTGTAGTGCATGCAATGAGGCAATAATTCTCATCATCGACCGTAATGATATCCGCATCTGCCAAAGTCCAATTTCCTATACCGCTGCGATACTGCCACTCATAAGAGAATTTCTGATCATTAAAGAAAGACAGATCAGTATCGCAATTCATACCTATAGTAAGTAACTCAGCATCTTCCTGGACATATTTCAAATTCATATTGACATAGGCTTCTTCGTCGAGAAGATACGAAACTGTAAATGACTGACTATTTTCCCCTTGTGCTGATGTGGTTGTTACCTTGACTGATTTGGCATAATTGCCAAAATCATAAGTATTGCTGATTTCCTTAGAGTCGCCATTGACTACTGTCGTATTGATTGTAAAACTATACTGCGTTGATTCTTCGGGAGGATCTGTCTCTTGCTCAGCATTCGGCTTATCTAAAGGAACTTCAGTTGGATAAGTAGGTATCTCAATTTGGATATTATCAATTTGCTCTTTAAGTTCACCCAATTGGTTATTTACGCTTAGAATCAAAATTGCAGAACAGACAATTGCAAGCAGTACAACAAAAAAACAAAACATTGTGATTGTATGATGTTTTTTTGCGGCTTTCCGTTCTTTAACATATTTGGCTTCCATCTTCTCCACGGCAGCACAGTGGGGAACTTCCTTCTCTATCACTTTCTCTTTCGTAGGTGCTGTAGGAACATCGTTTGAATGTTTCAGGTTATAAAATCCACCGCAATCAGACATTGGCGGTGTTTCTCGCCCACAGGTTGGGCATTTCTTGTCCGTTAGCTGAATGCTTTTTCCACACCATTTGCAAAACATATTATTTCCTCCAATCAACTATCAATATCGCTACCGCAGATACAACATACTTTTGCAGCATATGAGTTTTCTCCGTCACAGTAGGCGCATCTTTTGACAGTCTGCACCGGGGTATACTCATAAATTGAAATATACTTCTGCTCTTTCTCTTTGGGCGGAGTTGGTTCTGGAGGTTTCGGTGCTGGGGATGGTGGCGAAGGCGTTGGATCAACTTCCTCAGTACTACTATCTTTTCGCACGATATAAATAACAAAGGCAAAGAATCCAAAAATAAAGAGCAGAATAACCCATCCTGCAGAATCCAAATTAAATCATTCCTTTCCGTTGTGTTTTTGTGGTTACCAAAGTACACATTATCAGCCACCTAATACTTGAAAAATTCTATATTTGTTAATATAATAAAACATACATACTTTCGCCATATTTCGTGTGGTTAGCAAACTGTACTTCTTTATCCATTGTCCTCATTTACCCACCGTAAAAATGTGCTATGGGTGATACCCAACTGTTTTGCAGCCGATCTTGCAGATATTTGATGCTGCTTCCATTGATCTTTTAGCAAGGCGAATGATGCAGGGCGAACCATGGGTCTGCGACCGAACTGTACACCTTGTGCTTTTGCTGCCGCTATTCCCTCTGCCTGCCGTTGGCGAATAAACTCCCGCTCTGTTTGAGCCACATAAGACAGGAGCTGCAAGACAATATCCGCAATGAGCGTTCCGGTAAGATCACGGTTTTGTCTTGTGTCAAGCAGCGGCATATCCAGAACTACTATGGCAACCTGCTTTTCTTTAGTAATAATCCGCCACTGCTCTAAAATTTCATCATAGTTTCTGCCAAGGCGGTCGATACTCTTAACAACAAGTGTATCGCCGCTTTTTGCTTTTTTGAGTAACTTTTTGTAATTTGTTCGCTCAAAGTCCTTTCCGGATTGCTTGTCCATATAGATTCTTTTTGCATCAATCCCAAACTCTCGCAACGCAATCATTTGTCTTTGCTCGTTTTGTTCTTTGGTTGATACTCGTACATAACCATATTCCATTGTGTTGACCTCCAATTTATCAGTATCCGGATAAATTGTAAGTCAGTTTGCTACCAACATCACTTTTTGTTATTTTAGTGATTTATCACTATTGTATCATAAATTTTCTAATTAGTGAAGTATCACTAATGTGTAAAATCCGAATGGTTTATCATAATAGTGATAAATCATCCGGAGGTTTCCTATGGATACCAGAGAAGCAATTGCAAACAGAATACGGCAACTTTGCAAAGAACGTGGAATTACTCCTAATGCTATCAGCAATATCTCTGCTGTTCCGCAGGCAACGGTGAAAAGTATTTTGAATGGCGAAAGTAAAAATCCCGGTGCAGTTACGCTGAAGAAGCTTTGTGATGGTTTTGAAATTACCCTTGGGGAGTTCTTCTCAACACCGGAATTTGATGAATTGGAACAGGAAATAAAGTAAAAAAGCTGGGCAGCACCGTTAAGTTGGTGCTGCCCATGTGTTTACCGGTCCCGGTCCGTTTCTTTCTTGCGGAGTGCAGTTTGCTCCTGCTGGTGCTTGCGAAGCCAATCCCGGACCGAACGGGGTTCTTCCTCGTGTTCATCCAGCATATTGGAAACATCTCTTCTGGCTTCTGCCATGATGAAGGGACTGTACCGTGATTCATATGCGGTCTGAATTCTGGAAACGGTGGAACGATCCATGCCCGGTCGCAGTTCCAACCGTGCATCAGTCAGTTCCTCTGCATCAAATTCTGCTGTCTGCGCTTCCAGTTCCCGATACTGCTGCAAGGCAGATTCCAGTTCAGCGGCATATTTGCTTTCCTGCTCGTCCAGCTTTTTCAGAGCCGCTTCCATGGCGGCAATATCTTTCTTCACATCGCCCATGGCTGCATCGTCGGCACAATCCAGAGAGTGTAGAAGCATTGTTTTTTCAGAGCGCAGTTCCTCAATATCTTCTACCAGGGTAGCGATCTGCTTTGCCAGATTCTGCCGTTTGGCAAGGTTCCACACTGGAACAGCCTTGCGCTCGTCCAGCAAGAGATTCCGCTGCTTGGTCTTATCCTTTATCTGTTTTTCCAATCTGAGATAGCGTTCCAGTTCGGGCCGGAGGACTTTCAAGCGTTTGTTCATTTTGCTCTTGCCAGTGGCAATATGCAGAAGCTGATAGCGGTAGATAATCATGTTCTGCCGTAGGGTTTCTAATTTCTCTGCCATGGCAGGTAACGTATTTTTGACTGCCTGCATCAGTTTCGTGACTGTGGCTTTCAGTTCCCGGAGCAGTGCGTTATCTGCTTTGATCTGACAATTGATCTCACAGCGGTCAGCGATGATGCCTTTCTTTTCCAACGCGCGTGCAATGACACCCTCGTGGATCGTCGGCTGTTCGTCCAGCCCTCGCTCTGCATGGCTGCGGTGGTCGATCCGGGCATCGGCACCGGCCCGCTCCAAGTGGGCATTGGTGGTATCTGCCCAAGCCTTGCGCCATGCGACTATCTGTTCATCGCTGTTCCAATTTTCCGCAATAGGATTCTGCCTGCCGTACTTGGTGCTTTTGGGATGTTTGGATACCCGGACAAGTCCCTGCACTTCAGCGGCAGAGGGAGCCATGTAAACCTTTTTCTTGCCAACCTTGTACGGATACTGTTTCTCCCAGCCATCGGCTTGTGCTGCCTTGAACTCGGCAGCGGTGAAGCCACGTTCCTCTCCATCCCGGACACAGAGATATTCTTTCTCTGTCTTGTACTGCCACTTGCCATGTTCGTCCAGCGGGCGCACCGTCAGCATGATATGAGCATGGGGATTATGACCGTCTGTGTCGTGGATCGCAACATCGGCACACATACCCTCTGCCACAAAATTGCTTTGGATATATTCTATCAGCAGTTCTGTCCATTGATCTTTCCCAAGTTCAATGGGCAGCGCCACTACAAACTCCCTTGCCAGTCTGCTGTCCTTAGTTTTCTCATTTGCTTCCACCGCATTCCATAGTATGGCCCGGTCAGACCATTCCTGCGGAGCATATTCCGGTAGGAATACCGCTTGCCATACAAGGCCGGATTTCCGGGTGTAGTCGTGCTGGATGCCGTCGTAGTCATTGAGAATTTGAGAGCAGCTTAGGTATGCAGAAGCGGCGCAGGCAGACCGTCCTGCGCCCCGGCTAATGACCTTGGCTTCCAAATGATAGATCGCCATTCCATCTTACCAGTCCTTTCGTAAAGTTTCTGTTTCTCTTTGTGAAAGAGAAAATGACTATCAGCAATAGTGATAGTCATAACCGCAGACAAAGCTGCCGGTGGCAGGTTTGTGCGGGCAGTTGGTGGAATAGCGTCGGTTGAAGCGACGGTATTCTGTGAGCGTTTACCGCACACCAACTGCGTGGACAATGACAGCAGATTCGCAGAAGTGTGGCATTGTCCATTAGGCTTCCGCAGAAGCCGCATCCCCCTTGGAGAGCGCACGATTTCCAACGGAAATACCACCGCCGAAAGGGGCCCCGGAAAGTCGCAAGACTTTTTGGGGAGAGGAGGAACAACGCAATGAGTGAGCTCTGCCCGAAAAGGCAGAGCGAGTGATATGGAGTCTGTTCCGACGAGGTGGTGAGTAAGTGCGCCCTTCGGGATAAAAAAGAAGCGCTCCGGTTTCCCAGAGCGCATAAAATTATCGTACTGCTGTGAATGCTTCCCATAAAAATTCCTCCAACTGTTCCAATGTCATTCGGGTCGTCTGCGGTAATGCTTTCTCCAAAATCGCACCCTCCTGAATCAGCCGCCGTGTCCGGGCCTTGCGCTCCTTCGCCCGATCTCTGGCCTGCGCTTCCTCCAAGCGGTGCTTTGCCTGTAGTAACTGTTTTTCTGTATTGGTCATAGTCGTACCTCCTAAAAATGAGCATAGAAAAGGGCGGTCTGCATTTTCTGCAAACCGCCCATCGGTGTAAATTATGCTGTTTGTTCTTCCGGTGTATCGGCATTCTCTGTTGCCTGAGATTGCCGCTCGGCTTCCGGCTTTTGCTGGCGCTTTCGTTCTTTCCGGCGCTCATACTTGGCCCGCTCCGCCGCTCGTTTCTTCCGTGCCTTTTCTTCAGCGGCCAATTCCTCCGGGGTAGGCTCCGGCATGGGAATATCGAACTTGCCGATGAATTTCAGATAGATCTCAATCTCCATTGTCCGCTCGCCGTCGATCTTCTCCGGCGCATGAACAAGGATCTTATCAGCAAATTCGTTGATCATGGGAGTGGTCAACTGAGAGAAGTCCGTGTACCGCTTGGCGATGGAAAGAAACTGCTGCGCCCGGTCTTTGTCCGTGGTGAACACTTCCAGTTCCACAAGATCCGCGGCAATAACTTCTTCCAACTCCGCCTGCTCTTTTTCATAGTCAGCGGATAGCATCTCAAAACGCTTTTCCGTTATCTTTCCCATGGCATAGGCTTCGTACAAGGTCTTGATCAGCGTGTCCAGTTCAGCGGCGCGCTTCTTAGCACGGCTGATCTTCCGCTTTAATCCCTTGGCTTCCGATTCCTGCTTCAGCCGGGATGCTTCCAGCACCTTCTCCATAAATTCCGCTTCGTTGCTGATGGCATAGGTGCTGACCGCCTGAATGGTTTCCAGAATGATTGCCCGGATCGCTTTCGTAGTAATGCTGTGGGAGCAGCACTTCTTGGTTTCCCGCTGCAAGGTTAAAGTGTAGCTTGCACAGTTGTAAAAATCCACGGGAGTCTGTGTGCCGTTCTTATTATTTTTTACGCTACGGTGGTTATACAGCTTGGCACCGCAGTCGGCGCAGTAGAGAATGCCGGTCAGCGGATTGGCTTCTCCCGTGGTGTCGATTCGGTGGACGGTTCTGCGTGTTCGCTGGGCAAGCCGCCAGGTTTCCGGATCGACGATAGCTTCGTGGGTGTTCTCAAAAATCAGCCAGTCCTCCGGCGGATTCATGATCCGCTTGTCCTTATAGGATTTCTTGTAGGTACGGAAATTTACGGTATGCCCCATATACTCCGGTTTGGAGAGAAGAACATTGACGGAATTTCCGTACCAGTCATAAGGCCGGGTCATATCCTTGCGGTTTTTAAACAGGCCGATCCCACGGCTGGCAAGATAGTAACTGGGAGACTCCACCTTCTCCCGGGTCAGCATCTGTGCGATTTCATAACCGCCGTGGCCTTCAATGCTCAGTTGGAAGATGCGCCGCACCACGGCGGCAGCTTCCTCATCAATGATCCAGCGGTCTTTGTCTTCCGGATCTTTCTTATAACCATAGATGGCATGAGTGGAAGTGTGCTTTCCGGAGTTTCCCTTGATACGATAGGCAGCAGACACCTTCCGGGACTGATCTCGCAGATACCACTCGTTCATGATATTCAGAAACGGCGCAAACTCGTTGCTGTTCTGATCTTCACTGTCCACACTGTTTGCGATGGCAATAAAATGAACCCCATGCTGCCGGAAGAATACCTCGGTATAAAAGCCGGTTTGCAGGTAGTCACGGCCTGCACGGCTCATATCCTTCACGATCACACGGCAGATCTTTCCGGCTTCGATGTCGGCAATCATGCGCTTCCAATCGGGACGCTCAAAATTACCGCCAGACCATCCATCGTCCGTATAGTGGGCGAAGGGGGTATAGCCGTGCTGGACTGCGTAGTTTTCGAGGTATGCTTTCTGGTTCAGAATGGAGTTGCTTTCTCCCGCAAGGTCATCATCACGGGACAGACGCTCGTACAGCGCCGTAATCTTTTCCTCAGTCTGTTTCACGCTCATGATGCGCTCCTTTCAGACTGACGGCTCATTTGTGGCGCATTCATTATAGCACATTCAGTCGCACTTTGCATAGCATCATTTTTCACCATTCTCAATATTTTCTCCTCCATGGTTTCTCTCTCGGTGTCGCTGAAGTACACCTTGACTTTATAGTTGGTAGAACCGATTCGTCGGTTGATATAATAGTAGTTCTGCTGGGGTTGGGCGTTGGTCATAGGCAAATATATCCTCCTGTTGTGAGATCCAAATTCGTATTCCGTAATCGTTCATTTTGCTGCCCTTGTAACGGTCATAAGGGCAAAAACCGTATTCCGGGTACAAACACACCGGGGATATGAAAACAGCCCCGAAAAGTCGTTGACACACAACAACTTTTCAAGGCTAATTCGTTACATCGTCGTTACAAGCTCCATATCCTTCATCCCGCCGCGAGCGGCAGGCTTCACTCATTCCGCTGTGCCTCCTCTCCCCATAAAGTCACTTGACTTTATGGGGTCCCCGGTTTTCCCGGTGCTTTCGTACCCTGGCGGCTGTCTGCTCCCGGCTGGCTGCGTCGGCACAATTTGCAGAGCAGTACACCTTGCGCCCATCAACCGGAAATGACTTTCCACAATACTTACAGCTCTTGGTGGGCAGCGGCTGAAAGGCAGCAGACAGTTCCGGATCGTTGGGCAGAACGGACTCCCGGAAGTAGCTGCACATGGCGCTGTGGGTGTAGCAGATGTTCAGTATCGGACACTCACAGTTCAGGGGCAGGCATCCGTATTCCTTGTCGTAGTTGGCACACTTGGATGTGACCAGCTTTCGGATGGAACGGATTTCCTTCGGGGTCAGTTCTCTCATGGGTTTCATCATAGGCATTTCCTCCTTTCTGTAAGATAGAAGTAATCCGAAAATGGTGTTTTCGGATTTCTCCCTCACTTATAGGAGAAAAGGGGTATGTAAAACGGAACTGTTTCGAGAATTTATTCTTGATTTTTTTACAGAATATTCTTCAAAATAATCTGCGATATGCTAAAATGAACAACAGAAGGGTGGTGAAGTCATGGCAAACGAATTTGATGAGTACGAAGAGATCGAAGCTGCGGAAGATACGGCATGGAAGCCGGAGCATGACTTCACGATATTTGCAGAGGAAGCAGAATCCTCCGATGCCATTCCCTTTGACGAAGATCTGGGTGCTGCCCTGGGTGCGGAATTTGAAACGGTACTGGAAAGTCAGTTGGAGCAAGACGAAGATCCCGCTGGCTTCGATGATGATATACCGGAAGATGAAGATGATCCGGATGCACCCATTGGCCTTGATACCTTGCGGCAGCAGATCGACGAGTTTGCTGTGGAGCGATTGAGCAAGGCTGCCCGGAAAGATACCGACTTCGATGTGGTGATCGGTGAGATGGACAGGCTTGACCGGAACCGGGAGCGCAGAGAGCGGTATCACGAAGTTCTCCGTGGCGACGTGCCGTTGGAATACAAGAAAAAGACCTATGACGGGCTGGTATTCCCGGAGTGGATGTGTTCACCGGAACATCGGCTTTTGACCAGGGGACAATTTCTGGACATTCTCTTTGACTGCCCCTATGAAATGCACGAATTGACAGCAGACAGTTTCCTTTCCAACCTTGTGAAGAATCTCAAGATGGAACACAAAGAGGTTCTGTTTTTTCTTTCCCTACGGCTTTACAGCGCAAGCAAGCTGGCTGAGCTGCGTGGGCAGTCTGACCGGAATATCCGAAAGGTACGGGATACATACACACGGAAATTACAGAGGAAACTCTATGACCATCTGAAGAATAAAGCGGCAGGATCGCTTTCTCTGCGGGAACGAGAATTTATATCCCTGTATGAAGCCGCCTTGGAGCAAAAGGGCAAAACCCAAGCCAGGGTCAAGAAAGAGAACAAGACCCCACGACGCAAAAAAGCCACCCTTGACGGTATCAAGGATGGCTGATAAGATAGTAATATAAATTTGTGATTTACAGATTACACAGCGAGGTGTGCCATGAAGAATCTGTTTGAACGGGCAAGCTCCTATTGGGTGCGCTATGACCAATATGAATTGAAAGAAGGAAAGAATGGAGTCCAATACGTGATAGCGGCACAGGATGCCAAGCCGGAGGTATATAACCCCCTGGAGAATCCGGAGCAGTTGGTATTGGATGCGCTGAATGTGGGTCTGCTTTCCATGGGCAGAAAGTCTGAAGAAGTGATCCGCCAGGGTGTTATGGACTTTGTTCACAAGTACGGCCTGTTA